>MDSY01044329.1_pt1 | contig 36372 bp, 36 predicted proteins | sample 811131 | NCBI WGS metagenome assembly MDSY01 (sample SAMN05326643, study PRJNA326480) | marine metagenome | isolation source: seawater | place: Atlantic Ocean: South West | collected 2010
CCCAAAAAGTAGTTATGTTTCTTTTAGGAATATTAAATTCAAAACTTTAGATTTGGTTCTTACTTTAAATAATGAACAAAAAGAAATTTTAGTGAAAAATAAACTGATTGGGATTAAAAATATTAAAAAAAACTATCTTGGAATTAATCAAAATAAAACAAAAAAAAAAAATTACCTAAACAAAAAAAAATTAATCTTTGCAAGTTGTGGTAGGTTGGTTCATGCAAAAAATACAATAGAGATTTTAAATTTTATATCAACATTTGCAAAAAATAATAAAAATTCTAATATTGAATATTATTGTATTGGAAGTGGATACCTAAAAAAAAAAATTATTAATTTTGCAGATGAAAATCTTCCACAAAATGTAAATTTTAAGTTTGTAAATTATGTTCCCTCATTAGTTGAGTTTATTAAAGCAAAAAAAATTAACTTTTTTTTGAATTTAAGTTTTTCTGAAGGCATGGCGTTTACAATCATGGAGGCTCTAAGTTGCTCTGTGCCTGTCATATGTTCTAATATTTCTGGAAATAATGAAATTATAAATAAAAAAAACGGTTATCTTGTTAATTCTTTTAATAAAAATGAATATTTGTCTATTTCAAGGAGAGTTTTAAAAGATATTAAAAATAACAAATATAAGGATAAACAAAATGAGTCTTTTAAAACATCATTGAATAAAATTTATAGGCCAAAATGTTTAGCTGAATTTGGAAAAATTATCAATAAGCACATCTTAACAAAATAGAAATTACTTTTCCCTTGAGAGAAAAGAAAATATTGTTTTTTTAAGAAAATATTGATTTTTGTTGTATAAATTATTTTCTAATTTTAAAATTAGCTTTTTTACTTCATCTTCTCTGTAATTGGGTTCATCTGTTTCAATTATATCTTTATTTGATGTTTTAATAAATTTTTTACTAATTGATAGTTCTTCAAACAACTTTTCTCCTTTATTAAGACCAATTAATTTTATTAATATCTCTTCTTTTTTAATATTTTTTATTTCAGCTAATTTAAATATTACATCTCTCATAAAAATTTGTTTGCCCATCTTTAGAATAAATATTTTTCCTCTATTTGATAAACTGGTAGATTTAATAACTAAGTTACATGCTTCTCTAATAGACATAAAATATCTTTTTACAGAATAATTGGTTAAAGTGACTGGTAATTTTTTGTTTAATTGTTCAATGAATAATTCTATTGCAGAACCTTTACTTCCAAAAACATTGCCAAATCGAACAACTTTAATATCTGAATGATATGATGGAGATTTGTAAAAATTTAAACTAATTATTTCACTAATTCTTTTTGTTAACCCTAAAACACTCTTTGGTCTTGCCGCTTTATCAGTGGAAATAATAACAATTTTTAATTTTTTTTTATTAAAAATATTTAAGATATTGAGAGTACCAAATATATTATTTTTAATAGCTAACGAAATATTATTTTCTAAAATATTTACATGCTTATATGCTGCTGCATGAAAAACCATATCTATATTATTGTTTTTCGTTATAGAATTTAATAAGTTTACATCTAATATCGATCCAAGAATAAGTTTAATTTTTTTAATATCAAAATTTTCTTTCAAACTTTTTTCTAGATTATAAAGAGCTAATTCAGAATGATCTAAGGCAATAACTTTTGATCCTGACCCCATTGCTTGTTTAACCAATTCAGATCCAATAGAGCCACCCGCTCCTGTAATGAGAATTGTTTTTTTAGAAATTGTTTTTGATAGGTTTAATTTAGTAATTGGTTTTCTTTTTAAAAGATCTAATAAAACAGTATCAGTGACATCTGATAAATTCAAATAACTACTTTGACCAAATAAATTTAGGTTAACTATTGAGATATTCAAGGTTAGTGGTGTTAATTTATCAATCAAACTTCTAAGTTTCGTTGGAGAGAGTGAAGGTATTGCTATTATAATGTTATTGATAATTTTTTTTTTACTTAATTTAACTAACTCTTGAAAAGATAAAATTTCTTTACCATCTAAAATTCCTGTTTTAAAATATTTTTTTCTATCATCTACAAAAAAGCTTATAAAATCTTTATTTGTTTCTTTATAAATTTTTAATAATTTTTTTCCAGCCTCTCCTGCACCATAAATGATAGAGCCCTGTAAATAATCATGTTGTATATTTTTTTTATTTGATAATATTTTATTTAAATGAATACCTTTGTTTAAACTCAATTTTTTTATTAAAAAATTTTCAAGACTATTTTTTTTATTAAGCTTTTTCTTGATATTGTTAGCTATGGAAAAACTATTTTCTCCATCTTTACTGCTCTTAATTTTGAAATTTTTAGCACCAAGTTCATAAATAATATTTTTAATACTATATCCATAACCAGAACCAACATCGATTATTTTATTTTGGTTATCATTAATTATTTGTTTATAGAAATCTACAACCTCATTAATGTGAATAAAATCTCTAACGGAGTCTCCATTATTGATTAGTTTTAGTGTTTTATTTTTTTTTTTATAACAACTTAAAATTTTTGATATTATTGAAAATTCTTCTTTATCTCCAAAGATATTAAAAACTCTCATTATACTAAATTTAATATCATTTCTGATGCAAAAATTTTTAATTAAATTTTCGGCAGCAAATTTTGTTGATGAATAAATTTTTCTATTTCTAGTGTCTTGAAACTCTAAGTCATTAATTGAATTATAAATTGCAGAACTACTAGTGTAAATTATCTTTTTTATTCTACTTTTAGGAAATTTGTCTAAAAATTTTGACAATTCCAATAAGCTTTTATTAAAAAATTCCTCATAACTATTTATCTTTTTTAATTTTAATGATGAATAAAAACTATTAATTATTATATTATATTTTTTATTTTCTATATTATCATATTGAAATTTACTGAGTGATTGGATTTTTGAATTCTTAAGTTTCTTTTTTAGTTCATTACTAAGATAACTTCTCTCACCTAATATAATATTATTTTCTCTCATCTTAAAAATTAGCTATAGTTACTTTATTTATACTTTTTTCTATTAAAATTTTTAATAATCTGACAAATGATTTAATTTTTATAAATAAACTTCCAAATCTCAGCGCAACCCAAAAAAGATTAATGGCTTCCTTGTAGTTTTTTTTATAATAATTAAAACACCCACTTTCATATCTAAACTTTGCATCTAAATTTTTTTTTTGTTTATTTGTTAAAAGGTATAAAAATTCCTTGATTGCTAATTTTTTTGGAATAGTCATATCTTGATTTGACATATTATATTCATCAACCATGTAGTATCCAAGGTTTTTCGGTAAGTAAAAAAAATTTTTAGATATACGTGCAATTTTAAGCCAGGTGTTGTAATCTGCACAAGCTGCCATTCTTATATCTTCATTAAAACCATTAACCTTTAGTAATAATTTTTTACGAACCACTACTGTTGATAGAGCAATCACATTACCATTTATTAACAAATCAATAGATTTTGGGTCTTTTAAGTATGAGGATCTTACAACTTTCTTCTTTACATGTTCATCAGAAACAACAGAGTAATCATGATAAATGAAATCATTTTTATCATTAATTTGCTTGTATATTTCATTTAATTTATTTTCTTTCCAACTATCATCGGAATCTAAAAATGCAATCCAATCTCCTTTGGCAAGTCTAATTCCTCTATTTCTTGGATTACCAGGACCTCCTGTATTTTTTTGCCAATTATAAAAAATTCTAGAGTCTTTAAACGAATGCACCATTTCTTTAGTTCCATCTGTAGAACCATCATCCATAATTAATACTTCATAGTTATTATAAGTTTGTGTAAGAATCGACTCTAGGGTACTTTTTAACTTATTACGACGCTGATATGTGGGAATTATTACAGAAATTAAAGGTTTCATATAATAATTATTTTTGTTTAAACAATTTACCTATTAAAGAAATTTTAAAAAGTTTTAAGGTAATTAAGTCTACCAACCCATAAATGAAAAAAAAGATGCTTCTTTTCCAGTTTTCATTTTTGCCTGGAAATCCATAATGGTTAATTTTAAACTCCTCTACATTTTTTGATAAGCAAACCCTGCAGATAAAATTAGATGCATCCATAAACTATTTAGTCATATAAATGAAATTCTGTAGTTACACTACTTTTATTTGTTATATGTGGGTTTTTTTTATTTAAGAGAGTAAAACCTCCGTAAATAAAATGTCTAGATTCAGAGTGGTTTCTCATTTCTTCTACACCATGAAAACTGTCATTTTCATTTAAAAAAACAACCAGCTTTCCTGATTCAGGTTTAATACTTTTAATCTTTTCACAATTTTTTTTATCTGGATATCCTGTGTTTTCATCTCCATCAACTAACTTATAAATATCAAAATCTCCACCTTCATGAGTATCTGTTTTTGAAGGTGTGTTAAGATATAAAATAAATACTACTAGCCTGCTATCACTATCTCTATGAATTTTTCTAGAATAACCATTCACTGCTATCGAATAATCAAATAATAACTCTACTGCGTCTTTGCTAGGATAGAACAATCTAGAAAATTTTATTTTTCTCAAAATATCTCTGTAAACTCTAATTATAAAGTATATAATTAAATTTTTTTTTGAAACAAACCTACTTACAGTCCAACTTAATTCTTTATATAATTTTTGAATATTGGTTAAATTTTCACACTTAAAAAAATTTACCAATGAAAATTTTTTTTCTTTTAAATCAAGTTTTTTAATACATAGTTCAAGAAATTCTGAAGAATTGATTTTATTCTCTAAATTTTTCCAATCTTTAGATTTCTTTAGCAAATTATAAAACTCTAATGTTGTAGAACTGAGAAATTCTCTACCACCATGAATTTCTTTTCGATTTTTACTTGAATTAGTTATGCTATATGCGTCCATTAACTTTTTACATAACTCATTATCTATAAAATTATCTATTATAAAATACCTCATCTATATAAATTAATGATATATCAAGTATTTTAAATGTAAATTATAATATTTTTAATTGCCAGTGACTTAATTTACTCATAAAGAAGTTTATTAATTTTAAATTTTAATGACGTATAGACAATTACATCTAACTAAGAGAGTATCAAATACAACACCTTTAATTGAGTAAAGCTTAAATTAAATATCAGAGATATTTAAACAGTTTATATTCTTTAATAAGCAAGTTAAAAACCTAGTATGAAACAATTTATAAAAAATATATTACCTAATTTTTTATTGAAATTAATAAAAAAATTTTTATATAAGAAAAATGACTATAAACAATTAAAGATTTTAAATAGCTTACAATCAAACTTTAAAAATACTAGTTATATCAATACTTCTAATGTTCTTTCAGTGTTATGTGAGAAATATGGAAGTGATAAAGGCTTTATAAATACTGATGTAAAAAAACCCTATAGTTGGACGCCTCATAGTTATACATCTTACTATCATTCAATATTTAACTTATCTAAAGAGAATATTAAATTTATATTTGAGTGTGGTATAGGGACAAATAATCCTGACATAAAATCGAATATGACAAAAAATGCAATTCCAGGAGCCTCTCTAAGAGTTTGGAGGGATTATTTTGTTAATGCTAATATTTATGGAGGAGATATTGATAAAAATATTCTTTTTGAAGAAGATAGAATAAAAACTTTTTTTGTAGATCAATTGAATACTAATAGTATTAAATCTATGTGGAAAAATATTAATGTAGACAATTTTGATATTATAATTGATGATGGGTTGCATGAACCAGAAGCAAATTTAAATTTTTTTTTTAATTCATTTTCTAAAATTAAAAAAAATGGAGTTTATATAATTGAAGATGTTAATAATCAAAATATAGATTATTTACAAAATGCATTAACAGATTATGACACTGAAATAGTTACTTTATCAAATAAATATAAAAATATTTATAGTGATAATAATTTAATAGTTATAAGGAAAGTTTAATTTTACTAAATTAGAAATTTTTTTATACTTTTAAAAAATTACGCCATAAGCGTAAATCTTCATCAAGATACAAATCATTAATAATATTATTTTTTGACATATAAATTTCACTCTCATTAATTAGTCGGGTCAATATATTGGATAATGAGCTTTCATCTTCCACAAAGTATAAATTGGAAGCTTTATCAATGGCCGGTATTGGTAAAGTTGATAATGAAATAAGTGATACTGTATGCTTTTTTAATAATACCGACTCTAACAAAACTGAAGAGCTGTTAGCCACATAAACAATATCAGAAAATTCAAAAGCATCTTGTATCGAGCCCTCAATAAGTTCGTATGAAGGAAAACCTTTAATTGAAGACTCTATAATTGGCTTTATAGGCATACGGGGATGTTCTTTAATATACACTTTTTCAAACTTAGTATTTGCTAAAAAAAAGATTTCTAATAATTCCTTTGTTTCTCTATAATTTATTGATGTTGATATCAAAATCGATTTCTTTTTTTTAGTTTTTTATTATCAAGCTTATTATTATTTTGATGAAGGTAATTGTACTTTTGAGCTTCAATCATAAAAACTTGATTTGAATTAAAACCATTATCTAAAAAGCGCTTTCTACTAAAGTTGTTATTTGCTCCTACGTAAGACGGTGTGTAATAGAAGGGGTGCATAAATTTTGAATAATACCAATTCATTAAATTAGGTCTTAAAATTGAATGAATAGTTCCTTTTGTTTTTACTTTGTTCTTATGAGCTACTTTATTTAACATCATTTCCCATGGGTGGTATTCCATTAAAAATATAATCTCTTCTATTTTTGGATTAGCCTTAAAAAAATTTTGAAATTTTTTTTCATAAATGAGAGTATTGATTAAAACAGATGAAAATGACATCAACCAATCCTTTTTAATAAAACCATAGTAATCAATATCTTCAAAGATAAAAGTATTTTTAAGATCAATTGACTTTAATTTTTTTCTTATTCTGTAAAAATCAATTATAATTTCTTTAAAGTTAATTAAAGAAAAATATGCATCTAAAAAACCAAATGAGTTTACGTGATTGCTGATTAACTTATTTTCTTCGTGTAATTTTGAAATACTACCACTATACATGAATAGCCAAGCATAATCCTCATTTAATATAGTAGAAACTTCTGCATAATAATTGCTCGAGAAACCATTGTTAAAAGAATGACCAGGGTAAGAACTTAATACAACTTTACGAGACATGCTATTTTGGGTAAGTATTTTAGTTCTTTTTTTTTTGAATTCAGAAATTAAATGGATTAGTAAAGCACCTAGGGAGTTCATTCTCAGCTGAAAGTTTAATGAAAAAAAAAATTTTTTAGCAAAGATTTTTTTTACAGAATAAGATAATTTATGACTATTATGATTAAAAAAATTTTCAATCTCCTCTGTTACATTGAAGAGATATACTTTTTTAATTTGATTTTTTTTTATAAAATCAATTATTAAATTAAGCTTAAAAAATTTATAGATTAAATCTGTTTTATAAGGTGAGGATTCAAAAAAAAGGTTTGTTAATAGATATCTATAATCATCATCACGTATTATCAAGTGTTGTATTTGTTTAAACACTTGTTCTTGCAATTTAAGAAATTTTTTTCTTAAAGTATCTTGGTTTTCTTGAAATTCTTTTAAAAGTGATAACTGGTTATCATAGTTTTTTTGAGTCTTATCGAGAAAAATTACTTTGGAATTACCATTAATCTTAAAATTAATTTTTGTCTTATTTCCCCCAATTATATATACACTACTTGGATTCACGTAGTTTAGTCCATTCTATCGTCATTATTAAAACCAATAAACTCAAGTGCATTGTTTTTTATTACAAATATCTTTATATGTTAATTACTAATTGGTCTTCTATAACTAGTTCAACTTCAACATTCTGTAAATATGATATTTAAAAATTATCTTTTTTGTTAAAATACATATTTTTTTTTACTATTCACCACCTGTAATATTTACTACATCATTTGCAATAAAATTATTATTAAAAATTAAGAACAAAATATAATCAGCAATATCATCAGTTGTTGCCATTTTTTTCATTGGTATCAATCTTATTCTTTTTTTAATAGATTTGCTTTTTACTTTTTTATGAAATTTGGTGTCAGTCACACCAATTCTCAAAGTATTGTATAAAATATTTTTAGAAGATAATTTTCTTACATCCCCTGGAATGAATTCATTTAAATGTTTACTCAATGAATAAGAGAAAGTATTTGCTCCACCTCCAAATTTTACCCCTATACTTGAAGTATTAATTATTCTTCCATATTTGTTTTTAATCATACTCTTTATGGAGTTTTTTATAATTAAAAAGGGTATAAGATTATTTATTAGAATTGTTTTTTGAGTTTCTTTAATATTAAAATTTAAAAAAGATTGATTACTTACATATCCAACAAGATTTATTATTACATCATAATTATTATCAAAACTGTCACTTAAATTTTTGTTATTTATATTTAATAAATTTTTTTTGATTAATTTTATTTTATTTACATATTTTTTTTTTGGAAATTTTTTATTATAATGAACATGTAATTCGTGATTTTTAGTTTTTATTAATTTATCTATAAGTTCAATGCCAATATCTGAATTGCCACCTAAAATTAATACTTTTTTCATTTACGTATAATATTTAGAATTTGCTTCCCCCATAAGAGTGCCATCAACATCACAAACATTACACGGTAAAAATTTTCTATCACTATTAGATAATTTTTTTCTAATTTTCATTGATTTTTCTTTAAACCATATGTCCAATAAATTTTCTTCTTTTAAATTTCCTAAGATTATTTTTTTACCCCAATCATGTGGGCAGATTAGGACATCACCAAGATAGTCAAAAAAAAGAGTGTATGATGGTATATAGCATGGATTGTTTAATGGATTTTTTAGTTTTGCTATTTTATATTCAGCATTTTCCATCATTCCAGATCTATTACTTAAAGTAATTCCAAAGTCCTCTTCCTCTGGCAAAGATCTATCTCTAATTATATATTGATCAGCATTTAGTTCACATTTAGATACCATTTCTTTAAATTTCTTAACATCTTCTGCCCCATCATAAGCACTTATTAAAATTTTATCCAATCCATTAACAAAGAGTTTTTTTAATCTTTCAGTATTTAGAGGGTCCCCATTTGATACCATCTCAATTCTGCAATTTGGTAAAAAAGATTTAAATTTTTTTATATGATTATATATATTTTTGTCTAACATAGGTTCTACAAACCCACTAAATCTTATTACACCTGAGTAGTCTAAAGAATTTAATTCTTTAGCAACTTTAGTAATTAAATTTTCAGATATAAATTCTTTTTTATCTTCAAAACCTGGTGTACTTCTTGGGCAAAAACTACATTTTCTATTACATGTTCCTGACTCACTTATTTCAATTTCTGTTGGTAATGGAAATTTATTATTATTATATTCATATAATTGAATTCTATTTTCTATAGTTTTATTTTTATTTTCAATGTTAGGGTCTAAAAATTTTATCTTTTTATTCATTTCTTTAGTGCTATCTCCACTTTTTCAATATCCTCTGGTTCATCAACTGCTAAACTCCCAGTACTTGTTTTCACAAGACGAATTGTTTTGCCCCACTCTAAAAAGCGAAGTATTTCAATATCTTCTGATTGCTCTAGCATGCTCTTACCTTTATAGTTACCATATTTCAATAATTCTTTTCGATTAAAAGCATAAATACATACTTGCTTGTAGTAAGCTGATGTTTTATTTTTTTTTTCTTTAAAGCCAGGTATGGCCTTACGTGAAATATAGATTAGTCGTTCATCTTCTGTGAATACTACTTTGGGTTTATTCACACTATTCGGATCTTCATCTTTTTCAATATTTGTATATCCATTAATCACTTCATTAAAATACTTTTTTTTAGTATCAATAATTTTTTGGATATCTGTAGGATTAACTAAGGGTTCATCACCTTGAACATTAACATAAATATCAGCTTTGATTTTTTGAGCAACCTCAGCTAATCGATCAGTACCTGTGAGGCATTTTTCAGATGTCATTATTGCCTTATAACCCACTTGGGTAATAGTATTAAAAATTTCATCATTATCAGTTGCAATAAATACATTTTCTTGACCCACAACCTTAGAGCTTAATTCAGCAACCCATTGAATCATTGGTTTATCTAATAATTTTGCCAAAGGTTTACCTGGAAATCTGCTTGATTTATAACGAGCTGGAATGACAATAATTATTTTCAAGAGTTTAGCCCAAAAATTGATTCAACAGGAATTTCATAACGTGTTGGAGTAATAGATTTAAGAGGCAGTGCATTGGGGGTTTTTATATAGGTTTTTAATATTTGATCCATTTCTTTACGACGTGGATCTTCAGCAATAAAACCATCAAAACCGGCAAGAATAATTTTTTTTGCCCATCCACTGTTGGCAACTGCGAGTGAATAAGCAACTACTAATAAGGTTGGTAATTCACAATAATTTTCTTTGAATTTAAAATCTCGATTACTAATGGCTATCCCAAAATCTAAAATTTCTTTACTTGCAAGATTTTTTTTGAGTGCCTCTGGCAACATAGAAAACGGAGTAATCAAAGGTTGTGATAAGTTTATATGCTCTTTACAATCAGCAAGTAAACGTACTGGGTGACAGGCAGTCCGAGCATTAATCAATTCTTCTTTAATATCAGATTGGGTATTAAGTGCTATTACATAAGGTTGAGTTTGTTTAATAAAATTCTCAATTGCAGCTTGGTATTTTTTAACACCAGGACCTGAGCCAAGAATTAATACTGTTTTATTTTTGAATAAAGTTTGAGGGTTCCAAGTACCTTGTGCTTCACCAGAATAAAAGTGCCTTGCCGTCTCTAATGTATCAAGGCTAAATTTTTTACCTCCATTAATCTTTAGAAAATCTATTACAGCTATAATATCTTCTTCACTATAGCGTTTATTTTGTAACATTTCTTGTACATAGCTTGGGTGAATACCATATTGTCCAGCAAGATAGTAAAAAGGGTTAATCCCCCAATCATAATTTTTTTGCATCGGTTTAAAATATTTATTAATAAGTTCTAGTAATTTAATAAAATTACCTTTATTTTTTCGGTAGCTAGCAAGTGCTAAAATAATATATTCTGTTTGTGCGTTACCTGGTCCACGCCCCATACCAGTAACCGTGCTATCTACCCAGGTGATACCAGATTTAACTGCTTGTATGCTATTGCTAACAGCTTGACCAATGTTATCATGAGTATGAATACCTAATGCTCCTTGCCATCCTTTTTTAAAAGCATGAATAATATCTTTTAACTGATTTAAATTTAGACTACCCATAGAGTCAGCAAAGTATAGAACATCAATGGGGTACGCATTGGCAGTTTTAGCAAGTTGAGTAATTTCTTCCAATGAACGGTCTGCTACTTGCATTAAGTTAAAGCCAACTAAATAACCTTGTTCTTTGAGCCATTTAGCTGCTGGTAAACAATCATTAAACTCATGAATATGGCAAGCAATACGAACTAGAGTAACTGGTGATTTAGCTTTGGGATTAAATAACTTTTCTAAGCAAACAGTTTGGGTTTTAGAATCAGTAATTTCAGAACCGTTAATCATCACACCAATTTTATCAATTAAGCCCAGAGGAATAGAAAGGCTATTTAAAAAAGAATCAGTGCTATAAGCAACACCACCTTTAAAACCTTCATTTTTTAATGTACGAAAACCAATTTCAACAAAATCAATTTGCAACGATTCCATTGCTTGTAAATAATCCTGTATAAGGTTGGGTTCAAAATCCCATTTGTTATAGTAACCTCCATCACGAAGTGTGCAGTCTAAAAAAATCATATTTAAAACTTTTGGCGTTTAAAGTTATTATTTAATTATTGTAGTAATTAATATATCATATGAATAATTATATTTATGAAAAAAAAAATAAAAATTATATGCACTTTAGGACCAAGTTCCTTAAATTCTGAATTTTTAGAATATTCTAGAAAAAATGTTGATCTGCTTAGATTGAATATGTCTCATTTAGGGATATCTGAACTCAAGAAAAATATTTTGTTTATCAAAAAGAAAACAAATTGCCCCATATGTATAGATACTGAAGGTGCTCAAATTAGGAGTAAGTTCACAAAAAGAAAATTTTTTAAAAAAAACTCGTTTATTTATATTAAAAAAGACAATAATAAAACTTTAGGTTTGTACCCTGAATATATTCAAAATAAATTAAAATTGAATGATACACTTAATATTGGATTTGAAGGACTTAAAGTTAAAATTGTTAAGTTAGAAAATAAGTTTTTATCTGCTAAAGTTATTAATCAAGGGTACCTGGAGAATAACAAGGGAATACATCTTGAAAACAGAAAGATAAAAATAAAATGTTTAACAGATAAAGATAAGGAAGCTATAAAAGTAGGCAAAATTCATAATATAAATAATTTTGCTTTATCTTTTGCCAATAGCTTAAATGATGTTAAATATTTTAATCAACTAACTGGCGAAAGTTCAAAAAATATATTTAAGATAGAAACAAAACAATCAATTCAAGAATTTAATAAAATAATTAAAGAAGGAAATAATTTTTTAATTGATAGAGGTGATTTATCTAAAGATATTAGTGTTTATAAAATACCTGAAACTCAAAGAAAACTAATGAAAATAAAAAACAAATATAAAAATAAAAAAATATTTGTTGCTACAAATCTTTTAGAAAGCATGATATTGAATGACTACCCGACAAGAGCTGAAGCAAATGATATATATTCTTGTATCGAAATGGGAGCTGATGGCCTTGTTCTTGCAGCCGAAACTGCAATCGGAAAAAACCCTATTGAATGTATAAAATTCATTAAAGAGATGATAGGTCAATTTAATTAATATTTCATGAAAAATCTAATAAGTAGATTAATTAGTAGATCTTTGAAATTAATATTCAATCCAAAATTAACTTTAGTATTTATTTCTTATGAAATAAAAAAAATATTTTGTGACATTTTATTTTTTTTTAAAAAAAAATATAAATATAATATTATTTTTTTAGCTGGAATGCCAATGTCTGCCACAACAAAGGTAAAAAATATGTGTGGGTTGATACCAGGTTATTTTACAAGATACTCACCAATACCTTATAATATTAGAGTAAATCAAGATATATCTAACTCAGCATTTAGATATACTCCTAAATGGAGCTACACTTTATTTAAAACACATCTGAATCCAAGTTCACAAAACATAAATTTAATTAAAAAAAATGGTGTAAAAAAAGTTATAGTCACTTACCGCGATTTAAGAGACGTTGCAGTTGCCAGATATCATAGATTAATAAAATTTCCCAAACAAAAAAATGATCCAAATTTCTCTGAATATCACCTTATGGAAAAATCTGAAGCAATGAATGACAGCATCGAAGTAGTCTCAAAAGATTACATCAAGTGGATAAACGGTTGGATAGAGAAAGATAAAGAAGAACATAATTTTGTTTTGTTTATCAAATTTGAAAATCTAATCACAAACTCTACAAATGAATTTAATAAAATTCTTAACTTTTATGAAATTAAATTAAATGAACAATTAATTAAACAAATTAGTAAAAAAACTGAAGGAAAAAAGGATATGGTTACAAATCTTAATGAGTCAAGAATATTGCCATGGGCACTTTCTTCTAATTTTAGATCTGGCAAAATAGGTAATTGGAAAAATGAATTTACAGAAGAAAACTTAACTAAAGCTAAAAAATTGTTAGGTAAAAGTTTAATTGAATTAAAATATGAAAATGATTTTAATTGGAAACTATGAAGCCAAAAAACCCTATCAATAGATTTTAGTTAATTGAAGTTTTAATTTATAAAACAATAATATTTTTTAGTGTTAAAGATATTGCTGAAATTAAAGCTAAAAAGAATATCATTCCTCGAAAAATTGACTCTCTAGTAAACTTTAAAATTATATTTCCTAAAATTGTTCCAAATATTATATATATAACTAATAAATTATATTCATAATAATTTTGAACAAAACCAAAGATAAAATAAAACAAGACAAATTGTATTAAAGCTAAAAAAAAATAAAACAAAGTAATTTCACTCCTACTTTCTTTTTTTGTACTATTCGAATTCAATAATAAAATTGACAACAATGTTCCTCCTGAATTCGTCATGCCATGAACAATTCCTATGACCATTAAAACTATCTTATTGAGCCTAGATGGTAGGTTTTTTAATATTTCTGAAATTTTATTTCTAAAAATTAGTGTTAAAATTATTATCAAAGATACTAAATAATCATAATTAATAAATTTATGAGTTAATTTTAAAATAACCAGTCCGATAAAAACAAATGGTATGCAAATAATAAAAAAATTATTTAGTCTGCTTAAATCATAATAAAATGAATTGCTTTTAAATTTCATAATAATGATATTAAAAAGACTTGTTACTATAGAAATTGGCAATAGATAATTTATTGTTTCTATTATAGAAATATTCAAAAGTAATAATACCGGTGTACCTATAACCAATACCCCCACCCCAGCAATTGATTGAATTGTCACCAACGATACAACTAAAATAAAATTGATTAATTCGGAAAACATTATAAAAAATAATTAATTGATTAATTATACTAATTTAAAAAAATAAAGAATAAAAAAATGAGTAGTAAAATAAAAAATTGGAAAAAAAAAACAGCTATATATATTGGAAGATTTCAACCTATTCATGATGGTCATTTTGAAATTATAAAAAAAGCAATCAAAAAAAACGGGCAAGTAGCAATTTTGGTAATGGATAGTTATAAAGTTAACAAAAAAAATCCTTTCACATTCGATCAAGTAAAACGAAAAATTAAAACTAAATTAATGAATTATAACAATAAATATGAAATTATTAAAATTCCTGTGGTTTCTGAAGTCATATATGGACGAGCTGTTGGTTATAAAATAAATAAGTATAAAATTGCAAAAAATTTACAAAAAATTTCAGCAACAAAAATAAGAAGAGGACTTAAGATTGGCTAAAATTATTTGGTTAACTGGACTCTCTGGTGCAGGGAAGACTACTCTTTGTGCAAAGATTAGAGAATATTTAAAATATAATCAAAAGTGTTTAGTGATAGATGGTGATATATTTAGAAAGAAAAACAAACAGTTTTCTTTTTCGAAAAAAAGTATAATTGAAAATAATTTTAAAATTATTAATTATTGTAAAAAAAATTTTAATAAATATGATTATATTCTTGTCTCTGTAATTTCACCTTTAAAAAAAACAAGAAATTATGCATTCAAAATCTTTAAGGAAAATTATTTTGAAATTTATGTCTTCGCTAATTTAAAAACTTTAATTAATAGGGATACGAAGGGGTTATATGAACTTGCAAAAAGAGGCTTAATTAATAATTTAATTGGATATAAGTCAAAAGTTAATTACGAAAAAAGTGATCATGAATATTTGAGAATTAATACAAGCATATTTTCTCTAAATCAGTCTGTAAAAAAAATAATTAAATACATTAAAATTTAAAAATAAGTTATAAAACTTTGAATTAATGAAAAAATAATAATTAGATCATTATTATAATAATCTAACCAACATTATTTTTTATAATTTTCTTTATATCATCTGATAATTTAAGATTTTCTTTTGAAAATTTTTTACAAAATTTTTCCCTAATAATTTGAACTTTTTCTGATGACCACCAACTATTAATATCTGAATGAATCTTATTTATAAATTCAGCAGCTGAGTGAGGGTTGGTATGAAAAATACCAACTTCTATTAATTCTTTATAATCGTCAATTGAAGAGTCATTAAGTTCCCAAAATGCTGTATCCCAAAAAAATATTGTTGGTATATTTAGGGTCATTGTTTCTAGATAAGTTGCTCCATTATAAGTTGATACAACTAATGAGGAAGTATAAACTGATTTATAATAATTTAATTCTTTATCATATTTTAAATTTGGAAATTTAGATGATAATTTATTTTCTAAATTCCATCCGTATTTTCGTAATTTATTTCTGACAATAATTTTATCAATAATTTTTAAATCTATAGATTTTTGTATGAATTTTTTTAAGTCTTTATAATAACACAGCCATTGACTAGAAATAACAGAAGAAGTTAAGACCTCACTATATCGTTGCATTTCAATAGTTAATAATAATATTCTATTTTTTATTTTTTGTTTTGCAAAAGTTTTTTTAGATGAAGTTTTTAGGTTACCAACTGGAAAAATTTTAGAAGGAAACGAACTATCATTTAACTTATCATTTCCCCAGGTCAAATAAAAATCTGCTATTTCTTTCTGATGATCTTCTAGTAAACATATTTTCATTGATCTTACACCTCCACCATGTTGACCAATCATGTATTTGCAGCCTTCATATATATTTTCCGATGTATAAAGATTAAAATAGTCATGCTGAATATGAAGAACCGATGTAAAAATTACCTTGGGTCTTTTAGGAAATGGAAGTGCTCTCATTTCTGACAAAAATTTACTAAAATTTATGTAATAGTTACATGGAATAAGATGTGGCAAAACTTCATTAAACCAAATGAGAAATTCTTTATTACGATCACACCAAGAAGAATCCTTGTCAATTCTTAAATTAATTGGTTCAGATATTTTTTCTTTATGAATTTCATTATTTTGTAATTTATAATTTATCTTAGGATCATAAATAGAACGTTTATAATTTAATGGTATCTCTTTTAATAATAGTTTGAGCTTTATTTCATCTAAACGACTTAAATACGAATTAATTATAAAATATTTTGGAGAATAGAATTTATGAATAAGTTTAGTGATAAATTTATGGATTTTAAACTTTAATTTAACATTTGAATTTTTAATAATTTGAATATCATTTTTTCCAAATGAGGGAGGAAATTTATTTGAATTCAATTTTTCATAATTAATTTTTTTATTTTGAGCTTTAAGTATTAGTCGATATACGTCTTCATTCCAGTGATCTGATCTAAAATCAACAAAAAAGTCCCTAACAGTATTTGACCTTAATGATGAGATATGAAAAGGTTTATGATAAAGGGTAAATTCAAATTCTGGTAAAGTTCGAATATTTTCCCAACGATCAAATAAAATTTGAATAATATAACCTAACCATAATCCTAAATTAATTTTCCAATATCGCTTATCATTTGGTGCATCAGTAATTTCAGCCATATATTTTGAAAATATGTGAAAATTACTTGAAATATAATCGTTTAAACCCTCATAATCCTTTAATAATTTTTTTCTATCGTCCCAGTGATATTTGTTAATTAAAAGATTATTAAAAGTATCCTTCTTCATGTCAGCTAAACACCAAGCACCAAGATAAAAGTTTTCTTTTTTATTATCGGTATCGCCCGTAATTTTTGTAAGTTTAAGATTAAATTTTTTCATTTAACAATTCTTAAAATTGAGCAGCTTTAACTACAAAGAAATTTTAATATCTTATCTTATACACTATTATTGATAAAATTTTCTAGATTAAAATTAAATCACTGTTTTAAAAAATTTTGCTCAATATCCTTTATGCTTTTGATATCATAAATAATTTTTTTCTGACTCAAAAAGGTTTGAAGCACATCAAAATCAAAAAATGAAGACTCATTCTTTCTTGCAAGAATCTTGGATAATCTAAGTTTTCTCAAAAAAAGATTTATACTCCTTTTAATAAATAATCTAATTACAAGTTTAATAGTTCCTTGACCCTTTTTTTTATTAAGATCTTTTGAAAAATTTGATAATGCTGTTTTAAAAAAACTTATTAAATTTTCATTGTTTAACATGCAAAAATTTTTTATATATTTCTCTCTTTCTTCTTTAAATTTTTTTTCATTAAACCATTTATAAAATTTAAGTGACCTATTCCAATTTTTGTCTTGAACTGGTGAAACATGTAAATTCCTAAACCAGTATAAAACTGGCAAAACCATAATTTTACCCATATAAGCAGTTGTGCATTGGTGCCAACATTCTATTGTTTCAGTGCAGGATGTTTTGGAATATTCTAATTCTTTAATGAATTTATTTAATACTCTTGATTGTACAACACCATACACTGAACAAGGAACATATTTTGACATATGGTCTATTACTCTATTTTTTGGATTGTTTGCTGAGATTTCATATCCAACTAGTCTAGGGTATATCTCTTTATAAATTACTTTTTTTTTCAAGCGATTTCATAAAACCTATTGCTGTACCGGAACAAGATACATATTCATTATTATTTTCTAAAAAATCAACACACATCTCTAATGATTTTTTAACAAAAAATTCATCATCGGGCATTAGCATTGAATATTTTGTTTTAATTTTATTTTTGACATGTTCAAATCTTTCAAAAAAACCCTTGGTATCATGCACATATGTTATGTGAGAATATTCTTTAGATAAATTATTAAGATATGAATTTAATTTGTTAGAACCATCTAGTATAAAAATTTCTGAACCCCAACCTTTTAAGTAATTGGCTTGTACATTTATAGATTTCTCTCTATTTCTAGTTGGAATAATTATAGTTAATTTACTCAACATAAAATATTTTTGATTTAATTCTAAATCTTACTTAAAAATATAATTTTAAGTTCAATAGTCAAATTATTTATATAATTACTTTCTATATTGAAAATTTACCATTAATAATTTCATCAAATTTACCTTGATTTATAAGTTTACCTTTTTCAAATTTAAAAATGATATCACAATTTTTTACTGTGTTTAGCCGGTGAGCTACTAAAATAATAGTAATATTTTTGCCAAGTTTTTTTATCTCATTCATTACCAACTGTTCTGTTTGATTATCCAAAGCACTGGTTGCCTCATCTAAGATTAAAACTTGTGGGTTATGGTATAAGGCTCGAGCAATACCAATTCGTTGTCGTTGACCGCCTGATAATTTGACGCCACTTTCACCAATGGTAGTTTGATATTCTTTTGGTAACTCATTAATTACAAACTCGTGTAAATTTGCAATTTTAGAGGCTTTTTCAACTGATTGATGATTAATATTCTCTACTTCTACCCCAAAAGCAATGTTTGCAGCGACAGTATCATCAGCCAAATAAATATGTTGGGGAACGTAACCAATTATACGTTGCCAAGCTCTTAAATTATTTTGTGTTATTATTTGATCATCAACTTCTAGAGTACCCTTTTGAGCTTCAAGTAATCCAAGAATAATATCTACAGTAGTTGTTTTACCGCTTCCGGTAGTACCTATAAGACCAACTGTAGTTTTTGCAGGTATATTTATATTAATATCTTTTAACGCTATTTGAGTTGTGTTGGGGTAATTATAATTTATATTTTTTAAAAAAATATTTTTAGTTAGCAAAAGATTGTCTTGATTTTCATCTATTTTAGAAGGATTAAGATGTTTTACTTCTTTGTATAATTTATCAATTGAAGGGCCAATGAAAGTAAGTTGGGTTAAAGAACTATAAACACCTTGTATTGCTGGCATCAAACGATATCCAGCAAAAACATATAAGCTAATGATTGGTAGAGCATTATTAAAATTACCTGCTTTCGTCATCAAATAAAGTATAACTAATAAAATACCACCAAAAGCTATAATTTCTAAAATAAAGCGAGGTATCTGTCTTATGGCAGTTGCGTAAGCAGATGTAAGAGCATAACTCAGAGCAGGATGAGAAAAACGTTTAACGTAAGTTTGTTCTAAACCACCAACTTTTACTTCTTTTACAGCACTAAAAGCTTGACTAATAGTTAAAAAACGTAACTGGTTACTTTTTAATCTTTCTTCTCCAATTTTATTTAAATATATGCGAACAATAAAATATATTAACCAGTAAGATCCTCCAAGAGATAAACTGATAATCAATGCTAATTTTGGATCAATCAAAACTAATAACGTTACAAGTGTAATTAAAATCATACTTTTAGCAATCAAATCAATTAATGGATTAATACCACCTGAAACAACTTGGCCCACTTCCGATAAAATTGTTTTTCCAATATCGGCACTATGACGATTTAAAAACCAACTATATGGTTGTTTTAAGTATCCTTCCACTAACCGCTTACCTATACTGTATTGTCGCAACTCAACAAATCGTACCTGGGCATAGTTTGTAAGAGCCTTAAATATAAGTGATAAAACCAGCATCAAGAAAACGAATATTCCAAGAGCAAATAAAAATTGTTGACTATTTTCTACACCAAATATTTTTGATGCATAAAATATTTTATTTAAAATATTATTTGTTTCAATAATTTCAGGATTTACTAGAACTACCATAAAAGGTAAGATAGATGCCACACCCATCATATCCAGCAGTGCCATTACTAAAATCATAAAGAATAATAAAACTGCTTGTCTTTGCTCATGAGGAGTAAGCAAGAATATAATTTTATTTAAAGTTTTCATTTGAGCTATATATTTTTTTTAAAGATTGCAAAAAATTATTTGTCATTCTTAATCTATAAAAGTACATTTAACATAAAAATATTGATTTTATATTAAATGATTTTTTTTACATCTTTCATAGCTTGATCAAGATTATGTTTAATTTTCCAATTTAACTCTTTTAACGCTTTTTTTGGACTACAAAAAGAGGCTTTCACATCACCATTGCGTCTTTTTGTAAATTTAAATAAAACTGATTTTCCTGTTTGTTTTTCAAATGCTTTTATAACGTCTAAAACACTTGAGCCTTTGCCAGATCCAAAATTATAAATTTTTAAGCCTTTTTTAAGTCTACTTTTTTTTAACATAGAAACATGTCCTTCAGCTAAATCCATAACGTGAATAAAATCTCTTATACAAGTTCCATCTTTGGTATTATAATTTTTTCCATACACTTTTAAAAAAGGTAATTCTTTTTTAACAACCTTTAAAATATAAGGAACAAGATAGGTTGGAATACCTTTGGCGTTATCTCTAATAAGGCCAGATGAATGATTTCCAATTGCATTAAAATATCTGGCAATTCTTATGCTCCATCTTTTGTCAGTTTTAGCAAGTTCCATTAATATTTGTTCAATGATATATTTCGATCTAGCATAAGGATTTTTGGTATTTCCAGTTTTAGTTGTTTCTTTCCATGGCAAAGGCTGGGTATCATCGTATACAGTACACGAAGAACTAAATATTATTTTAAATACATTATTTTTAGTCATACATTCCAATAATGATAAAGTGGATCCAATATTATTATCAAAATAATAAATTGGTTTTTCAACACTCTCTGCAACTGATTTAAAGCCCGCACAATGAACTACACTATGGCATTGATGTTTTTTAAAAATTGAGTTTAATTTCTTCTTGTCTCTTAAATCAACATTGTAGAAAAAAATTTTTTTATTTGTTATAATTTCTATTTTTTTGATAACATCTCTATGGCTATTTGAAAAATTATCAAGGATAATTGGATTGTAACCATTTTCTACTAGAGACACAACACAATGTGAACCTATAAAACCGGCACCACCTGTAATAAAAACATTCTTCAATTTAGTATTATTAAAATTAACATTTTTCTTTTTAAATTATCAAATTCTTCAAATTTTGCAGATATTCCTTTGAGTTTTTTGAATTCTCATCAGGGGCCCAATCTGACATTTTTTTCCATGTTTTTGGATCATACTTACCCAGCATTGTTTCAAATATAATTGTTTGATCTGAAGTCATAACGTAAGTGTGCCATGTATAACCAGGAACTTCAACTCTTTGATTTTCTTTGTCTATATTATAAATTTTTTTTGGTGATCCTTTCTCATCAAAAAAAATTAGTTTAAAACTTCCAGAAATAAGATGCATTTTTTCAATCATAGTTGTACTAGGGTGCATATGCGGTTTCATGTATGAGTTATCTAAAACAAAATTGAATACCTGATTAAACTCATCTCCTTTTTGATGAATAATAAATGGAAATCTTTTTCGGTCTGATATATTCGCCTTTTCAAAATAATTTTTTTTATCATCCAATGTTAAAGATGGTATTTTATAATTAAATTTAAAATTTAAATTTTCCATTTTAAATCATTATCTATTAAATTTTTTTCATACAAATCTTCGAGATGTTGTAGTCTATAAAAACCTTTAAATTTGAACATTTCATTATTAAATCCATGTTTAGTAAAATCATCTATCATTCTAGAAATTCCATCTTTGACACTATATTTACACTTAAAGCCAAATTCATTTTCTGATTTATCAAAAAGTACTTTATATGTTCTGCTATCACGTCCCTCTTTTATTTTTCTATCAACAAAAAGTTGTTCTTTTAGATTTTCTTTAGAATTATCTAAAAATTTAATCTTTATTTTTGGTATCATTTCTTGAATAGTTTTTGCAATATCAATAATTTTTAAATTATTATCATTTCTTCCAATGTTTATGATCAATATTTTCTCATTATCTTTTTTTTCATAATTTATAAAATGTAAAATTGATGAACATGCATCTTCAATATATAAATGAGGCCTCCATGCTTCTCCATCTGAGTTTAATTTTATCTCACCTTCTGATAAGGCCATTCCAACCAACATATTAATTACAACATCAAACCTTATTCTTGAAGATACTCCAAAAACTGTTGCAAATCTTAGACATATTGGAGAGAAAACAGAGTCTGCAATTAATTTAAGATCCTCCTCAATTTGTAATTTATTTAAGGAATATCCTGTTTGTGGGCTTGTGGGAGAAGTTTCTGTTAAATAACTGTCTGTTTTTGCTGCACCGTAAACAGAACAACTTGATGCAAATATAAATTTTTTGTTAAGAGTTTTACACATCTTTGCAATTTTTAAAGTATAATCCCTTGTAGGATTATAGACAGTCTCAGAGGTTAACTTGTTAAGTGGATCATTTGAAATCCCTGCTAAATGAATTACAACATCAGATTTTTCTATGTCTGAGAGATTAAAATCTTGTGCATCTTTTAATATAATTTGATCAGAAAGTACTTTATTCTCAAAAAAGTTACACTCCTTAAAAAATCCAATATCATAACCCTGAATTTCATATTCATCTTTTTCTAAAAGGAATGGGATTAAATAACTTCCTAGGTATCCACCACATCCTGTTATCAATATTTTTTTCTTCATATCAATTTTTTGATAAAATAATACTTCCAGACGAGTCTAATTGAACTGGAAAATATTTTAATTTTTTTTTAATAAGAGAATTAATTAACTCATTTTTAAATTTCTTTTGAGTAACAAAACTTAGAAAACCTCCCCCACCAGCTCCAGATAATTTACCCCCATACACACCTTTTTTTTTGGCAAGTGTATATGCATCATTTATGAATTTATTTGAGACTTGATTTGCTAAATTTTTTTTTAACTCCCAACCATTTTCAAGAAACTCACCAAATTTTTTAATAGAAAATTTATCACTTTTAATTAGATAAAATAATTCTTCTGCTTGATCTCTGATTTTTAGAAGATTTGAATTATTAATTAAACTTCTTTTTTTTTGTTTTGATAAAACTTTTGATGCATCTCGACTCATGCCAGTATAAAAAGTATATAAATTATCAAATATCATTTTGATATTTTTTGAATTTTCATCAACTGGCATTATTGAAACATTCTCATTTGCATAAAATTTAAAAAAATTTACGCTTCCAAATGCTGCAGCATAATGATCTTGTTTTCCTATTGGCCTTTTTAAAATTTCAATTTCTATACTTGCTGCTTCTTCTGCTAGTTTATTTCTGTTAACAACTTTACCTTTGTAAGCATAAAGGGCATTTAATAAACCAACACAAAAAGTGCTTGATGAACCTAACCCTGTAGATCCTGGTGCATCAGCAACTGTTGATATATATAAATTATCATCAATTTCCAAATGCTTTAAACAAGCTTTTATTATTGGATTTTTTATCTTATCAACATTGTTAACGTGTTCTGTTTCAGAGTAATTTAATCTAATTTTCTCTGGGTATATATTGGAATGATTTTTTACAGAAACGTAAATATACTTATTAATTGCGCAGCTTAGAATTGATCCATAAGAGTTTTTTTTATAAAAAGAAGCTATATCAGTTCCACCACCTGCAAAACTTATTCTTAAAGGAGTTCTGGTTATAATCATGTTAATTAAATATATTTAATCAGTTTTTTAATTCCACTATCAATTTGAGTAAAATCAATATTATTCAAATTCTTTTTCAATTTTTTTGTAGATGCAAAAAAATTTTGATTACTTTTTTTTAAATCAATATCATTTAAGTATTTTTTTGATACCATATCGTTTCCATTAATAGCATTATCTATTAATTTAAGTATTGTGCTTATTGAAGTGCTCTTTCCAGTTCCCACGTTGTAAATTCCTGATGAATAATTATTTACAATAAATTTATCAACTATACTTACAACATCATCGATAAATATAAAGTCATTTTTATTTGAGGGAAAATTAATGTTAATTTTTTTATTATTTTTAAAAATATCAATTAGTAAAGGAATAATTGAATTTTTTCCTTGTCCAGGTCCATAGACATAAAATAATCTTAACCAATTAAACAAAATTTTTTTTTTCTTACAGATATCATAAACTTCAGTAAATATTTTATTTTTATACTTAGAGAACGGTTTATTAAGAGAAATTAATTGATCCTCCTTACATTCACCAATATAATCTCCATCATTATATTCCCAGCAACTCCCTGTGCTAACAATTTTTTTACATGCAGTTTCATTTATAATCATCTTCATAATTTTAATTGTATTAAGATAATTTTTTTTTGATAATTCCTCTGAGTAATTGGGAATACCCTCCCAAGCAAGATGTAAAAAAATATCAGGGTTAAATTTTTTTATTTTGTCAAAATTATCTTCAACTTTATTTAAATCTAATTTTACTTGTTTTATCTTTATATTTTCTATTTTTTTTAAATTTCTTCCTGCCACTAAAATATTATAACTCATATTTTGAGCAATATATTTTAAAAGATTTTTTCCAATAAAACCCGAGCCACCTGATAATAAAATTTTCATTAAATAAATTTGATTGAATTATCTTTTTTTGAAATCACTTTTATTTTTTTTGGCCAATCAAAATTAAATTTCGGATCATTATATTTTATACTTTTTTCATAACCAGGTTTATAAAATTGAGAATGAAAGTATAAGACCCATGTTTTTTTTTTTAATGTTAAATATGCGTTTGCACAACCTTTAGGTACTAGCAGTCCAAGTCTATTTTCTTCACTCAAGCGAAAGGACTCCCATTTTCCGTAAGTTTTTGAGTCTTCTCTCATGTCAATAACTATATTGTGTATTTCTCCTTGCACACATGTAATGATTTTATCCTCACCATATGGAAATTTTTGGTAATGAAACCCTCTTAATGTCTGAGTGTCTTTATTTTCTGAAATATTTGCTTGTTTAATTTTGAAATTAATTTTTTTGAGTTTCAATTCGTTTAAACAATATACTCTTCTAAACAATCCTCTTTTGTCAGTATATGGTTGTGGGTTAATAAGTATTAAATCTTTAATTTTTTTCCTTTGAAAGATCATAAATTATAAAACTTCTGGTCTAGAAGGAAATGGAATAATAAAATTACCTTCATAGCCAGCCTGTTTACATTCTTTTATAATTTCATCTTTAAAATTCCAAGCAAGTATAAATATTGCATCAGGTTTTGATTTAATTCCAGTTTGAAAATTTACAATTTTAATATTGCTACCAGGTGAGTAAAGATTTTGTTTTAGTGGATTGTTATCAATTATTAAGTCTAGATTATTTTGATCAAAACCACAAAAATTTAAAAATGTTTGACTTCTTGCAGATGACCCAAAACCAATAATATTTTTTTTTGAAAAGCCAGATATAATATTGATCATTTCCTCTTTGTGCTTTTCAACTTTGGTTGCAAATTCAATCCAAGAACTAGTGTCATTTATCTTATTTTTTTCTTCTTTTGAGATCTCTAATTCTAAAGCCTTAGATTGAGGTTTTTTTTTTTTGAAAAATAAATAACAAATGACCCCCCACTGATTGGACTTCTTTTAATTTCGAATGGGTAAAGATTAAATTTATTTAATAGGTATGTAATTGACTTCAGTGTAAAATAACATAAATGTTCATGATAAACTGAGTCGTAATGAAGTTCATTAAATATTATATTTGCATCATGGATTTCAAAAACACCAACTCCATTCTCGTCTAATATATTTTCTACACCTGATACTACACTGTTAAGTTTGTTAACATGAGGAATAACATTTCTAGCGAAAACTAATTTTGCACTTCCATATTCTTTTTGTAAATTGTCAGCAAAATCTTTACTCCAATAATCATTAATAGTTTTTATATTATTCTTATTTGCCAATTCACTTATGTTTTGTGCTGGATCAACACCTAAAACTTTTTTAAAACCATCTTTAATAAAAGGCTTTAAGAAAGTTCCATCATTTGACGCTATTTCAATTATTAAATCATTTTCTTTATTTAAATTGATATTTTTTTTTATATTAGAAAAAAAAGTTTCTGAATAATTTTTTGCTGTTGATGATGTTGATGTAACCCAGACATAGCTATCAAATAAAATTTCTTTTTTGATTGTTTCGTTTAATTGTAATAAAGATGATTTTTCACAAAATGAAAGTGTCAGAGGATATTTATCCTCATTATCAAATTGTTTTTTTTTTAATGAATTCGCTAAAGGCTGAAGTCCTAGATCTAATACTTTTGTTAAATCTTTTGAGTTAGAGATTCTGCATTCATTTATTGTTTCAAAATTGATATTCATTATATCCAGTCTAATTTATTATTAATTTTTTTTTCTTTAATGAGTTTTTCTAATTTCATTAATCTATTCACTTTTTCGTTTCTAAAATCACTTTCTTTAAAATTAATTTTTTTAAAATATTCAACTAATTCATGCCCTCCTCTATCTAAAGACCACTCTGGTTTAAAATAATCTTTTAAAACAGTTAAGATTTTATTAAAAGATACTTTATAGGTCCTAGGATCAGTGTGCTGATTTAAAAAAACTAATTCAGAACCAGGTACAACACGCTGAGCAGCTTCAGCTAATTCTTTTACAGTATAATTGCCGTTTTTAATTCCTACGTTAAATGCCTCTCCACCTACTAAATTACTTGGAGCTTCTATACCAGATATAAAAGCATTACATAAATCTTTGATGTGAATTATTGGTCTCCAGGGTGAACCATCACTTAAAATTTCTATACGACCTGTAGTGAAAGCACAAGCAACAAGACTGTTATACACAATATCACACCTCAATCTAGGACTCACACCAAAAACTGTTGATGGCCTGAACATTACAACTGTAAAATTATCATCATTTAAAGTTTTAATTTTTTTTTCGGCTTCCCATTTTGTTTTTGCATATGCTGTTACTGGATTTTTTTCACTATTTTCTTCTTCAAGTTCTTTATCTAAATTGGAAATTCCATACATACTTTGTGATGAAGCGTAAATAAATCTTTTTACTTTCTGTTTTTTACAAATTTCTACGAGTTTAATGGTTGATTGATAATTAATTTCCTCAGTTAATTTTGGATCAAAATCCCCTAAAGGATCATTAGCAAGACCTGCCAGATGTATAACGATATCAATTTCATTGAGGTCATCATAACTAATATTTCTAATATCTTTTCTGATATGTTTAATATATTTGGTGTCTATTCTATTAAGATTACAGTCATAAAAATAATCCACATCATAACCGACAACTTCATAATTTTTTTTTAATAATTCATTAGCTAAAACCGTACCTATATATCCGTTGTTTCCGGTTAATAATATTCTCATGATGAAATAGTCTAAGCTAAATACTCTGTTTTGCCAATTATTCTATCAACAATTGATAGCAACCATATTTGATGAATATTTTCTACAACATTATAGGCTTTGGAATTTACCCATAAATTTATATTACCTATTTTTTTTAAAGGATTAGATTTAGAAAATCCAGTAAGAGTATAAAGTAAAATTTTCTTTTTTTTACATATTTTGGCTGCCTGTAATACATTTTTTGATTTTCCACTAGAGCTAATTATTATTACCACATCACCTTTATCAGCATAAAAATCTAAAGATTTTGAAAAAACTTTGCTATATCCATAATCATTTGAAAAACATGTTAATAAGTTGGCTTCATTAAAATTTATTGCCCTAATTTTTGCATTCTTTGTTAAATCAATAGAAACATGGCTTGATATTGCTGCACTACCTCCATTTCCAAAAATTATAACTTTTTTATTTTTTTTGTTTGCAGATATTAAAGATTTAGAAATTTTTTCTAGCGCAACAAAATCTGTTTTATTTAATAAACTATTTATTTCATTAAAGATTTTAACGTAGAAGTTTTTCATATCTTAATTGCCTGATCTTTTATGTAATTTTCAAATTTTTTTAACATTTTTATATTAGTAATAGGGAAATACTGTTGATTTGTTTTATATGCAATTAGCTTTTTTAATTTAATTGATTTCACCAGTATATCTTTTTCAAAAGAATAATTATTATTTTTTTTATTAAATTGCCTCAAAAAATTTTTTTTCACCATAAAAAACCCAATATCTACACCATTTAATTTCTTATCTTTTCTCGACTTATCATACCTCTCAACAAAAGAATTTTTTTTCACATATATGTTATTTTGTGCCCCATACTCACCTGTACCAAATTTGTTATTAAATACTGTTGTGCTAATTGCGGCATTATTCATTCGAAATTTTTTATACATTTTTTGAATATTGGGCTTCCAAAAATTATCTCCATATAATAATAAAAATTCATTATCTAAAAACTTATAAGCATCAATAACTCTTTTTCCTGTATCTGATTTAATGCTACTATAGCAAAATTCAATTCGAATATCTCTATTCTTATTATAATAATTAACGATTTTTTTATATTTATATCCGACTAATATAAGAATTTTTTTTATTCCTTTTTTTTTCAAAGAAAAGATTAGATAGCTAAGGAAAGGAATATTGTTTACTAAAACCATGGGTTTAGGCAAATCCTTAGTTAGTGGAAGTAATCTTTTTCCCATTCCACCAGCCAGTATCACTGCTTGTTTAATCATAAGTTTAATTTAGACAATTTGTTAAAATTAATTTTAATAATAATTAAATATTCAATTTTTTCATTAAAATTTCAGACCATCTTTTTTTAAAAAATAAAGATTTATCATCAATAAATAAATCAAAGCTTGGTTTTCCAAAATAAATTTCATGATATTTAACTCCCCATTTTTTTAATTGCTTTAATGTCAAAGGCTTTATCTTTTTATTTATTTCTGATAAATTACCATTATACCTCCCCATATATCTTGCAGTGTATAAGATAATAATAAATCCTTTACTGTAGGCTTTATTGATAGCTAAAATATTTTTTTTGATAGGTTTTGATTTTGAATAATTATGCTTTATGTCTGTAGTACATAAAACATTGTCAATATCAAAACAAATTCTTTTCAATTTCATGAAAATTAGTTACTATAAAAATAATCAGATTACAAATTATAACTTTAGCAAATTAAAAATTTTAAATTTATGGATAAATTTTATAAAAAAAGAGAGCTTTTAATAAAAAAACAAGGTCAAATAAAAAATAAATTAAAAGCTTACAATTTTATTAATTTTTTATTGGAAACAAAGTACGTTTATAACTTTGACTGGATGGGATTTCCTATAATTCAATTTCCATCAGATATTATAGTTTTACAAGAAATATTGTTCAAAGAGAAACCTGATATAGTTATAGAATGCGGTATAGGTCGAGGAGGAAGTCTAATTTTTTACTCATCTATTTTAAAATTAATTAAAAAAAAATTTAAAGTTGTTGGGATAGAGCTAAAATTAGGAAAAAATAAAAAAAAAATTGAAAAATCTCCTTTCTTTAAAAATATTACATTAATAGAAGGGTCATCTACTGATGAAAGATCAGTTCATAAGATAAAAAAAATATTAAAAAACTACAAAAAACCATTAATTATTTTAGACTCTATGCATACGCATAGGCATGTGTTGGATGAATTAAATATTTATTCTAAATTTATAAAAAAAAATGGTTATTTAATTGTACTTGATAGTCTTATAGAATTTATTGACAAAAAACATAATGATCCCAAAAAAAAAATTTAAGAAAGGTAACTCTCCATATACGGCCATAGTAGAGTTTTTAAAAAAAAATTCTAAGTTTAAATCTGATCCTTATTTTGAAAATAAAGCCCTTATTACATCTGCACCATATGGTTTTCTTAAAAAAATTAAATAATAAAAATTATTTAAAATTTGAAAATTGATTGAAGTTTTTTGTCGGAATGGTCTATTACTCCTACATTTGAAGAAACGTTTACGTGAAGAACCGCATTAGTTTTATACTTTATAAACTGATCTATACTTTTTAAAATTTCATTATTATGATTTAAATTAAAATACTTAATTTTAAAAGATTTTGTAATATCTTTAATATTTGGTGGATACCATCCAAATTTTTTATTATTTGCATGCGCCCTTCCTTTGAATACTGCTTCTGATCCTAATTTTGTGTTCCCCAATCCTTGATTATCAAATACGATAATTTTCAAGTTTAAATCGTGATGCTTTAAAAACTGTAAATCTTGAACATTAATCATAAAACTCCCATCCCCAATTAAAGAAAATATTTGTTTTTTAGAATTTTGTACTGCGTATCTTGCACCGATACCAGCTGCAATTGAATAGCCCATTGGACTATTACCCCAAGCAGATATAAGTCTTTGTTTTTTTGTAATGTTGAAACTTTCCATGCACCAGCAAAGATTTGCTCCAGCATCCGTTATAACTATACTTTCCGATTCTATTTTCTGAGAAAAAATATTAAAAAACTTATAGGGATTGATACCGTTTGATAAACTTTTTAAATTATTAATATATTTTGTTTTTTTTTGAACTTTACAATATTCTAACCATTGTGCATTTTGTTTTTTTTTAATTTTTATTTTTTTGAGATGTTTAAAAAATTCTTTTAAGTCTAGATTAATTTTTATGTCTGGTTTCACCAAAGCTTCGCTAAGTTCTTTTTGATCAATATCAATTGAAACTACAGATATTTTTTTATTTTTTTTAAAATTTTCATTTATTGCTTTTGGCGCAAATCTAAACCCAAAAGTTACTATTAAATTAGATTTTTCAATTATATTATTGGCTGATTGATGGCCGTGTCTTCCTATCGATCCAAAATAAAGATCGTTATTATAAGGCGTTATATCCTGGCTAGACCAAGAAGTTACAAATGGTATATTGGTTTTTTTTACAAGGCTTAGAAATTTTTTTTGGGTATTTGCAATTCTAACACCTCCTCCTGCAATAAATACTATTTTTTGATTATTTTTAATTAGTTCTAATAATAATTTGATTTTTTGATAATCAGATTTTTTTTTCTTACTATTCAAAATATTTCTTGGTGGAATAAATTTCTTTATTTTATTTTCATCTATTTCAGAAATTTGGATATTGTAGGGTAAATCTATTAGGACTGGGCCTGGCCGTCCATTTTTTGCCAAATATATTGCTTTATCAAAAATATAACCAATTTCATTTGGGCTTTTAACTTGATAAGCAAACTTTGTGATTGAAGAAAATAATGAAACCATATCAGTTTCCTGAAAACCACGCTGGCGCATCTTTGAGCTTTTTTTTATATGAAATTGACCTACTTGCCCTGTAATAAATAAGCATGGAACTGAGTCATAATAGGAGCAGCATACACCTGTTATTAAATTTGTTCCACCTGGGCCACTAGTAACACACCCTACTCCTATACCTTTAATTCTTGCATATGCATCTACACTCATAGCCATACTTTGTTCATGATAAGGAACGTGATACTTCAAACCTTTTAATTGTCCGATAGAGTCAATTACGTGCATTATTGCTCCTCCTTGAAATACTGGAACATTTTTAATACCCAAATTTTTTATTTTTTTTGCTAAAAAATCTTTTACTGCGATCATTTTTAAAGAAGAATAAATTTTATCTTAATATATTGCTAAACTTATAATGGCATTAAATCAACAAATCTATGTTTAATTATTATTTAATAAATATATCTTGAATTTTATCCATTATTGGTGGTGTAAGTTTTGCATATATCGGATTACAAAAAAACCATTTATTTCATTATTTATTGGTATTTTATTTGACACGATATTTAAATACTCTATATCGAAAACTTGGATTTAGAAATCACACTAAATTTATAATAAAATTTTTATAAGATATTTTATGTTATAAATTTTAATTAGATGTTAATAAAAAAACAAAAATATAATTATTTAATTTTAGGATTTTTATTAATAATTTTATCGTACTCGCCTTTTTTATATTTTGATTTTCTTTATACAGATGATTACTTATATCTCTTTCCAAAAGTAGGAGATTCTAAAAATTATTCTCAATTAAGTGATATTGAATCATTTTACAAATATTTCCACAACATAGGAAGACCACTTACTGGACATTTAGTTTTATTACAACAGATATTAATAGAAAACATTCAAATTGCAAAATTTTTCAGATTTTTTTCTCTAATTCTGATTACTATAATATTTTATCTTTTCTTTAGATATTTTGTTGAAAAAGAGTTTTCAAAAAAAGAATCATTTTTAATTTCATTTTCAATTATTTCTTTGCCTACATTTCATTTAACTATTGCTTGGCTAACTTTACAACAGACATTGTTTTCAACTATTTTTTCTATCTTAAGTTTTTTATTCATAAAAAATATTTCTAAAATAAATTCTTATAAAAATTTAATTAAAATTTGTTTTTCAATTATTTTATTAATTGTTGCAACAATGCTTTATCCAGTGCCAATAATGTTTTTTTTTATTTTTTATTTATTAGAAATATTTTTTATTTATAAAAAAAATAAATATAAAATAAATTTTAATGGCACAATAATATTGCTACCCTTAATAATATTTATTACAACTTTATTTATTATTTATATTTTACAAAAAATTTATTATCAAACAGGTAATTCAATTGAATTAAATCAACTATATAAATTTTATTGGTTTTTAAAAGATATTATTCCAATTTCAATGAATTTTTTCTATCCTGGTAAATCATTAACCTTAGGTATATTTTTTTTAATTTTTATTTACGGATCGATAAGTTACATAATTTATCAAAAATATGAAAAAGATAAATTTTTTTATTCTTTATTAATATTTTTTTTTATAATTGTTTATTCATATTTTTTACTAATGCCCATAGTTATTGTTAACGGCTATTATAATGCTTCTTTTAGAATCATTCCAGTTGTCTCAAGTTTTTATCTTATTGTTTTTATTTTTTCTTTAAAATTGTTATTTAAAAATAAAATTTATAATTATATTATTTCTATTATTTTTTTATTAAGTTTTTTCACAAATTATTATCAATCCTATAATTATCTTAGCAAACCACAATCGAGAGAATTTCTTAATATGAAAAATGTCCTTAAAGACAACGTGAATAACAATACAAAGTACATTCATATTTTAAAACCTAATTGGTGGTCCGGAGATGTGGCTTTACAAATTTTTCAAGGTAGTGATTATGGTATTTATTCTTCAAGTGTATCAAGCAATTTAAAAAACTTTGTATATTTGGCCTTAAAAGAAATTAATTTAAATCCTGATAAATTTATCGTTTCTTCATCTGTGCAAACACCATTAAATTCAAGGGACAAGAATGGCGATCCTATACCTTTAAAAAATAACTTAGTTATTATAGATTTCAGTGATCCAATGAATTATAGTAAAAAATAATTAACTAATAACTAAAAATTTATTTTTTTACTATTTTTAATTTGTTTTAATAAATTTAATCCTTCTTTTAACGAACAAACATTTTTAAAATTGTTTTTTAGAATTTTAGAATACATATAACCAGTAGTTTTTAATTGAGAATATTTTTCTAATTTTAAAGTTTTTTTTTTTATTTTTTGAAAAAAAAGTCATTTCAGAATTTAATAAATCTAAATATATTTGACTTCCATCTTTCAAACAAATTATTAAGCTTCTTTTGGGTAGTTTATTGAAGTAGGTTAATTTAATTTTTACCAATGTATCATTTTTTATGTGGCCAAATACTAGGGCAATATCTTTAGATGAAATATTTAAATTTGAAATTTTATTTTGATATATTTTTGATATTTTAAAATCTTCAAATAACCAATTTATATAATCTAATTCATGGCTCATATCCATCAAGACTCCACCACCTCTATTTGAAAATGCACTATAATTTTTAGTATAATCTATATCTTTTCTCCATGAGGGCAAGTAGCTTGAACTTTCTGCTTCAACAAAATAAACTTTTTTTAAATCAATCATTTTTTTCAGATATTGTATGCACTTATGAAATCTAAAATTATAAGTGACAAAAAATTTATTCTTCCTTGGTTTAAAATTATAAAATTTTTTAAACAATGGTTTTTCACAAAGTATTATTTTATTACTAAATTTTTTTTCAAGAAACTTACAAACAGAATAATGTTTGTCTGTTTCATTAGCCAATACGATTAAATCTGGATTTAAATTATTTATTTTATTAATAAAATTAATTTTCTTATAAGATTTGAGTTTTTGATCAGTCTTAATAAATATCTTTTTTATTTTGTTTATTGAATTAAGTATTTTTGCGTGCCTTTTTCCAGCAGATCCATATCCAATAATCAAAACTTCCATAATATTTTAGGTAATTGAAACTTTTATTGATTTAGGGAAATTAATTTGCCATTTCTTTAAAAAAAAATCAATCAAGGGGTAATAAAGTTTTGAAGAATCTAAATAATTAGGAAGATCTGATTTATTTTTTAAAAGTATTTTTTTAATTATATTTGTCATTTTAATACTAAGGGGGTCATTTTTAAATAATAAGGTTTTCCTCCTATGTTTAAGCTCAAAAATCTCTGATTTTTCCTTTATATGAAAAGTTTTTTTTTCATTTTTAATAAAAACTTTTAAATTTTTAGGTAAATAATTTTTTTTTGAAAATAGATGCAGTTCATGATTTCCAAAGTTTAATTGGAGTTTTCCATTATCTAATTCTTTAAAACCATCTCTCTTAGCAGGAAACCAGCTTAAAATAGGTTTTTCTCTTATTGCATGAAGATTTTCTTCACTTAAAAAATTGAATAAATCGACATAGTGAAGACTATTGCAACATATTCCCCAACTATTACCTTCAACTTTCATTACTATTTTGTTTTTTGTATTTAATCTCGATTTAATAAATTTATAAATTTTATCACACCTTCTATCTGTATTTACCCAAACATTTTTTAAATTTTTAAGAATAATATTTAATTTAATTAATTCGCTAGGACTTTGGGTCAAAGGTTTTTCTAAAATTAAATTTTTAATACTTGATTTGAGAATTATTTTTTTTAATAAAATGTGTCTATTTCGGCAAGTGGTCGAAACTATACATAAATCTATTTTTTTTGGAATGGATTTTAAATCACCTGCTGTTTTTATTAATTTTCCATTCAAATTATGCTTATGCATTATGGATTTAATTTTTTTATCAACTAAAAAAATTTTTATATTTGGAAATTGAATTCTTTGTATAGCTTCAAAGTATCTATATCCAATTGATCCAAGTCCAACTATGACAATTTTATACATATATTTTTTTAATTAATTTAACTGTATTAAAATAATCATTTAAACTTACTAATTTATGATCTTTATTATCAAGCATTCTAATGAATTCGCTTACCTGATAAAATAATCCAGGTTTAAACTTTCGGTCAATTTTTGATTTATTGTGAAGAATTCTAATTCTTTGATCTTTTATTATTTTTTCTTGAACTAAATTTTCTAGTGGTTTCATTTCAATGCTATGATTTTTTTGAATAATATTTACTGACCATGGTCCAGGTGAATTCCAGTTACAATGATATAGAACCTCATCCTTACTAGAAAAAATTAACCTTGTTATATTTTCAGAAAACTTATTATTTTTGAATTTTTTTAATCTTTGTATTTTTATTAATTTACCTCTTGCATAAATATTTATATAATCAATTAAGTGAATTGAATTACAATACATTAAATTTTTATTTACAATTTTTGATCTGAAATTTTGTATTTGCTGATCTCTAATTGATATTAATCTTTTGCCTTTATATCTATTAATTAAATTATTTGCTTTTTGATTGCTATCATAAAACCTTCTATTTAAACTAACATAAAAATTTTTATTTTTAATTTTAGATACAATATTTTTTGTCTCTGCATAATTTATACCAATTGGCTTTTCGCATAGTACTTTATACCTGTTAATATCAAGTTTATTTAATATTTTTCCAAGGAATTCCTCGTTTATAGCAATTATCAAGGCATTAATTTTATTGTCATTTTTTAAATCATCCAACG
>MDSY01050191.1_pt1 | contig 36334 bp, 26 predicted proteins | sample 811131 | NCBI WGS metagenome assembly MDSY01 (sample SAMN05326643, study PRJNA326480) | marine metagenome | isolation source: seawater | place: Atlantic Ocean: South West | collected 2010
CGCCTGTCCGTAGAACGAGACGACGTGCGCGGCGGCGGCGAGTGGCGGGCACCTCGAGGTGCTTCAGTGAGCGCGTGCGAACGAGTGCCCGTGGGACGAGCGTATGTGCATGGATGCAGCAGTGGGCAGGCACCCCGAGGTGCTTCAGTGGTTGTGCGAGAACGGAGTCCCGGGGAACGCGGATATATCTGTGCACGCGGCTGGGGATGGTGGCAGAACGCTGCTGTACAGTGCCGCTTATGGCGGCACCGAGGAATTGGTGCGGGTGCTGATACGACGGGCGTAGACGTCAACAAGACGGATGGCGGCATGACGCCACTGTTCATGGCCGCTCAAAACGGCCATGATGTTGTGGTGCGGGCGCTGATCGTAGCGGGCGCAGACGTCAAAAAGGCGGTGGATAAAAGTGCGACGCCGGTTTAGATCGCCGCTGCTCGGGGCCACGAGACGATAGTACGCGCGCTGATCGAGGCGGGCGCGGATGTCAACGAGGCGGCGGATAACGGCATGACGCCGCTGTTGGTAGCAACGACACCCGTTTATAACGTCGCTCAAGCGATTGTTAAGATTCTCAGAGATGCCAGCGCGGTGTGAGGACAGAAACGACGCACACGTGTAACGATGAACGAATATAGACGAGCGCGCGATTGAAAATAACCATGTACTGCTTGTATCGATACTATACGTCAGCAGTAAGTCAAGTGAACTGATTTAAGTGCATTCTTGAGAAAGTCGACGTCAACCTCGTTTTCCCCTGACTTCTCCCGACGCGGGCTCCCTCGACATGGCGGCCATCACGGCTCCGGTCGTGGTTCACGGGAAAACCGGTGTGTTCGGAGCACCGTATAGTCACCGCGCGTGTCCCCACCGCGCGTATCCCCACCGCGCGGTGTCTCGCGATGGTGATATGGAGACGACGATCGATGGGGAGGTGCCGACCATCTCATCCGCTTCGCCCGACATGTTCGGTGCCAGCCCTGGTTTGCGGTCTCCAAAACTGCACAGGGCGGCCCGATGGGGCGACCTTTTTCGAGTCACACAGCTGCTGGACGACAACACCGTGGACGTCAACGAGGGCGACGCGAACGGCTCCACCGCGTTGATGTGGTGTTCCCAGTCTGGCCACGACGAGTGCGTGAAACTCTTACTTGCAAACAACGCGAACCCAAACATTCGCAACAAGTTCAACTGGTCCGCGTTGGAGTACGCCTCGACGTCGAGCCTCGCGGGGGACGTGCTACCGGTGTTACTGGACAGTTTGTCATCTACAACTATCACTAATTGCCCATACGATAACGAAAAAAAAATCATCCCCGCCGTCTTCTTCGGCGACGCGTACGGAGCGCTTCTGACGGATTATAAAAATGAAAATAAATTCGCAAAGAGCGGAGGCCCGGCGGGATCGGTGGCAAGGTTGGTTTCCATTTGTAGAAATACTGTGCAACGGTACACTCAAAGTGCCACGCAATCTACAATTGATATGAAAACTCAGAACAAAAACATCTCGAATGGAGGCGTCGCGATCGCGGGGTGTACGTGCAAGCCGCTCGGTCTGTACGCGGGGCAGAGGTACGCCGTGTCGAAGCTGTTCTGGAGAAGACAAGTTGGTGTCGGTGACGAAGAACGCGTGGAAGCGTTCGGTATGGATGACAAAGCTCCCGGTGATAAAACTAATTGGACTCTTTGCGCAACACTATCCAACCCCACATGGACCCCGTGGGGCTCTATTGAGGTCGACGTACAATCAGCAGAGCTTCGATCAGTCCGAGACGAGCTGCTTTGGGCGATGAGCGTCACTGTTAGTTTCGCGGCGGTAGAGCTAATTGCTTTCATATTTATAAAATCGGGAGTTTTAGGAATTTCATCCGTGAACTCAAACTCAATGGCCCCCACGGTGTTGAAAGGAGACTCGTTATTAGTAGACAGACGGAAACAAGTCATATGTGATACGAACACAGGCGACGTGGTTCTGTTCGCGCCGCCGGTTAAGTTGATAACGCAAATACAAAACACCCGCGGGTCGGCTCGGAAAAAAGATGAATTCTTCGTCAAGCGGTTAGTCGCGGTGGAAGGGGACGTGATTGAGATCGAGGGCGGGGTGTTGACGAGGAACGGGGTACGCGAGACTGGGTATTTAACAGGAACTCCAGTGGGGGTTGTAGAAGTTATTAACTCAATAGGAGAAGTAAACAGCAACGTAAACAGTCGGGAAAGAGAGTTACCTGCTAATTGTCCGACAATTTGTAAGTTTGCGTCGTACTCATTGAAGCCGACGACAGTTCCGCCTGGTTTTGTTTTCGTGTTGGGCGACAACCGAGGCGCGTCGGTGGACGGACACGTCTGGGGGTACCTGCCTACCGAGAACATCAAGGGGAAAATAACCACGCGGATTCTGCCGGTGGACAGAGCGGGGAAGTTAGGGGGAGGTAGTTAGGTGGGGTTGGCAGTAATTGGTTTTAATAGACTTCTAATAGGACTAGTTAAACAGTAATCTATTTCTATTCAACGCTCGGCTACTTTTCTTTTTTTGGCCGTCCCGGCGGTTTCTTCTTCCCAAGCCTGACTCGTTCCAAAGACCGTTCCTCCGCCTTGACTTTCTTCAACACCACCCTGTCCGTGACAAGTCCGCGTTCCCGCGCTTCGAACGCCAAGTCGCACTCGCGAACGCACGCGTGTAACACGTGCAGCGATACAAACGCTTTTCTCGACACCGCGCGTATAACGGCTCGGTACGGCAAAGGCGAGGCGTTAAACTCGACGGGACCCAACCAGTACTGATGACTAGTGCTAGGTGGTGATGCATCATCAGCTGTCGTATGCGTATCAGTGATAGGAGTCACATCATCCTTTCCCTTTTCCCGTGTCTCGTACGCTTTCCACAGGTTGCCAACCACCCTATCTCTCGGCGGATCGACTTTGCGTCCCGCGAGAACGTGGTCGCGGCAGTACGATAGGAACGCGTCGGTGGCGGAGGGATTGGCAGGGGTGGTTGAAATCCTTGTAGATATACCTCCACCATCCACCCTAGCACACCACGATTCCCAGTCCCACGCACAACTCTCTTCCAGCCCGAACGTTACCTTCATTGTTGCGATAAAAAGCGCCAGAGAGTGCGCGTGCGACGGGGCGTAAACATTGTTGAGAGTTTTTGTATGAGAACCAGTCTCGGTATCATCATCATCACCATACCGATCCTCCCCGAGTTTACTCGCCCCGTGCGCTTTGCGGTACCCGGGGGCCTGGTACAGGGCGAGTGCTCTGAAGAGTCTTCTTCGAAAGGAGGAAGTAAAGGAATTTTCTTGAGTTCCTTGAAACCCAAACTCCCTGCACCACCTGTCTAAAAACGCGCTGGCGTTCAGCGGAGGTATTTTGATAGGTCCTGAGTCGTTCAAACCAGACTTCTTGCCTATCAAACCTTCTTTCATGACTATGAAATGCACGACTTTCCCAGTCGTACCCTCCAGCAGGTGAACCTTCGGGACCGTTTTCTGAACGAGCGCGGTGGCGAGCGCGGCGCCGAACCGGCGCTTGATATTGTTTTCCCCCGCATCACCGCTCTGACTAATTACCCCTACACCCGGCTCAATCCCTGCGACGTAATCCGCACAAACAACGCTCTCCGCGAGCCACGGAAACCGGCCGTCCAAACACCAGGTCACAAAATCGCCCAAGTGCACCGGCGCCCTGTGCACAAGACACGCGAGGTAGCATATCGCAATCGTGATGCGTGGGGGAATTTTGTTAACCACCCACGCCCGGAACGTGAGCTGGTTTTTGTGTGCCTTCTTCTTCTGTGTTTGTTTCTTTTGGCTTAAAAGCAGCTGCTTCTGGCGCTTCCGTTGGCGCTGCCCGGAGAAGTCAGTCGCGGAGGAGTCGGAGGTGTTATCTTCAGAGGTAGAATCTGAACCGTCAGAGTCTGAAGCGTCATCTTCCGAGTCCCTACTATCGTCGTCATCATTTCCATCCGCTCCGTTAAATTTTTTATAGATTCGAAAAGTTCGCTCGTCGGTGAAGTCGGCGTTGAGCAGTTGCGAGTTGTCCAGGAACTTTACCCATATGTCACGCGCGGTGATTTTTATTTCTGGTGTGAAGTGAAAATCGTCCACCAGCGTGTCACACTGTTTGCGTAACAACCGCTGCACGCCGTCGCAGTACGCGATGAGGCGATCGAGAGATGTTTGCGAAATCGATTGCGAAGTTGATGGACCCAAATCTAAATTGCGCCCTCCGTCCGTGTTTGCTTCCCGTCTGCTTTCCCTCCCTTTCCCTGTCCCCACGCTACTGGTGCCGTACGTTCCGTCCCATTCAGCTCCATCCGCGCCACATTTCGGCGTGCGTAGCCTCCGCGCGCCCGTGATTTTACCCTGGCCCGCGGTGTTAAAGTTGAGCTCCTCATCTTCGACTTCGCGAATCACATCCTGCGACTGCGTACCACACAGTTGGCACACGTAGAAACCGTCCTCCGTTTCGTCGAAATCGGCGCTGCGGCACGTCACGCAGATAAGCATGGTGTTGATGACGGGTCGCCGCCGGGCGTGCGCCTCGCTCCAAGAGCGGAGGCGCGGCGGCGCGCGCGGGCGTTTGGAGGGCGCAATCAAAAAAACAAACTGACATTTTCCAGAATTTTTTCCTCAAAGTGAAGCGAAGCGACGAAGACGGTTTAGTTACGCGTCAGTCCCTATTACACGGGCAGACACTAATGACGAAAACCGTACGGGCGTATTACGCACACGCACACTCCGCCTTTCGGAACTAATACAGTGATACGCTGTCTCTCTTCAATCTCTCTTCAGACGTTGGGCTTTTCTTAATTTTGAGGCAAAATAGCCACGCTGCCAATCACCCCATCACTTCTCCCCCTCCCCCTCCTCCCCGTTCTTCTTCACGAGCGACAACGTAACCCCGGCCCCTAACATCCCCACCACCACCGCGAGCGACGCGGTGGTGGAGATCTCCACCCCCCCAAACTCCGCGACCATCTTGCACCCGACGAAACCGAGCACGGCGGCGACGGCGGTTTGCAGGTACTCGAGCTCGGCGACCATCTGCGCGACGAAGGCGTAGAGGCTCCTCAGTCCGAGAATCGCGAAAATGTTCGAGGAATACACAATGAACGGGTCCTGCGTGACGCCAAACACCGCGGGGATACTGTCCACGGCGAACACAACATCCGATAGCTCAATAACGCACAGACACAGCAACAGCGGCGTCGCTGTTTTGATCATCTCCCCGGTCTTGTCATCCTCTATCTCCGTGAAGAAGTTGTCCCCGTCATACTCTTCGCTTACCGGTAACAGCCCACTGCAGAACTTAACAATTGCGTTGTCGCTCATGTTCTCCTCCTCCTCCTCTTCCTCGGTGATCAGCTTATAGGATGAAAAAATCAAAATGCCCGCGAAGACGAGAAGCACTGGCTTAAAATTAGTGACAGCTTCATAGCCAGCGACGATCATCATCGCGCGCATCACCATCGCTCCCCCAATCCCATACCCCAGCACCTTCTGCTGCTGCTTCATGGGGACTTTGAAGTACTCGAAGACTAGGACGAACACGAACAAGTTGTCCACGGAGAGGGACTGTTCCAGCAGGTATCCCGAGAAATACTCTTCAGCTTTCTCCGCTCCCATGGTCGCGCCGATCCCCAGCCCAAACAGCGTCGCGGCGCCCACCCACGCCGCGACTTCTTTCATGTCCCCGGCGGACTCCTCGGCTAACACGGTCTCGGGGTCCGTCTCGTCGAACGAACCGCCCAAGGCGTTTTGAGTGTTGGTAGTGTGTGTGTTGCGTTTTTTGAGTTTTAAAGAGGTGTTTTGTGAACACGATCGCACGGAGCAACTCGTCGCACCCTCGCTGTTTTTCGTCCAACCAACTCGGGCGTGGGTCACCACTTGCCGCCGTGTTCTTTGCATCGCGCACGCACGTCCCGCGCTTACATTACGACGTACGCCGGGTTCGAGACCCACCACGCGCGGCGTCTCAACGCACAGCGCACGCATCGCTGCGATCACGTGAGTGTGGTCCTACTACCGTGGGGATGAAATGAAATCAAACTGGACCTAGCGGTGCCGTCAACCTCACGCGTGTCGGGTCACAGGCGGAGTCGCGTCGTGCGGGTGCGTCCGCGAGCCTGAATCCGCGCGAGTCACAAAGGGCGGAGGCGTGTCGCGTGCGACGGTGCCGTGAGGACTAGCGTGGGGACGCGACCGGCGACGAACGTGACTTGAAGCACGCCTCTTCGAGAGGCTCATCACGCGGCTCAAAAAAAGCTTGGCACGGTGCCACGTCGATGCACGCATTTCCTTGAGTGTAAATTTTCGACTCGAGGAATGACGATTTAAATGATATGAGCGAACGCGTGGTGAGTTATAACTCTTGGCGGGTGCCCTGCATTGGATAATCCGAAGAGGTCGATTTTTGCCAGTCAAAAAGTGGGGATGCGTGCAGACTCTGTTCGCGTGTATTACAATAGTACACTCCCCCTCTCCCCTACCTCCGCGCCGCACTCAGCAGCGCGTGCAGGATGATCCCGGTTGCGACGGAAACGTTGAGCGAATCAACAGAGGTTTCGGTTGAGTCGCTCATCATCCCTCTTGAAACTCGCACCGTTCGCGTGCACGCCCTTTTCACGTTCGTCCGCAGTCCACTGCCTTCGTTGCCCATGACCAGTATGGACGGCTTGTTGATTGATACATCCACTGCATCTTCCGCAGAAGAACTTCCCTCTGCGCCAAAAACGTCCCACCCGTCCTCTGATGCCTTCTGAAGAAACCGGTGCATCACGCCGACGGATTTAATCTCGAAAGACTCCAACGCACCGGACGACGCTTTGCTCACCACCGGCGACAGAGGAGCGCTGTTCTTGGCACACACCACGACGCCGTCCACGCCCAGGAAATGGGCACTTCTCAATATAGCACCTAGGTTCTGTGGGTCAACTACTTCGTCTAGGGCGAGCCACACCGGGGGGGAGGTTCCTTTTGAAGCGTCCCATTGAGGCAATGAATCGATCGGCGTCGGTTCGAGGCTACTGGCATCTGCCACAATTCCATTATGCGGCCGCCCGCTGCCCCCACCCTGGTTCACGAGCATGTTGAGGTCGTGTTTAGTCACAGTTTCTAGGTTCAACCCTAGCACCTCAGCACACTTGTTTATCGACCGGTCACTGAGAACCTCGCTACTCTCCTGTACCCAGATTTTGTGGATCGTTCGGCGCTTCGCGAGGAGCGCTTCCTTGACCGGGTTTAGGCCGAACAACGCTTCGCCTACTAATGTCTCTGCTAATGTACTTTGCCCACTGGCTTCTCGGTTGCGTTTCTTCTCGTCGTGTTTTTCTTGCCACACCGAGCGGGTCACACCATATCCGTCGTCCTCGTGGTCTCTGTCTTCGTTTCGAGACCGTTCGCGGTCATTTCGTTGACGTCCGCCGCGTCCGCCGCCGCCGCGTCCACCTCCTCTTCCTCCTCGATTGTAGTTCGATTCTCCACTCGATCGTCGCCTCTGTGCGAACCCCACCGAGGTACCAGTGTCCCCCTCGCCGTAGTCCTCGATGTTCTCGTCATGTTCCGTGAAGCGCTTTCGACCACCCTGGCGGTCTCCACCAGAGCTGCGTCTGGAGGGACGTTCATCTCTGCCATCATCCCCATCGCGCGCCCCGCCGCCGCCGCCCATTCGCCAGCTCGCGAACGCGGCGACCCTTCGCACGGGCGCGGTTGCGGGGCGGGCCACGCCGCGGAGTTTGGTGAGTTCCGTGGGGAAACGACTGGTCACGCGCGAGGCGTGCATCGCGAAGTGGGCGAGCATGGTCACGGGGCAAGCGCACGCGAGTGCGCGCGCGAATGGTGGGCACTTGCAATTTATCGGGGACGCGTTCGCTCGGGACGAAGGAACTCGACAGGATGCAACTTTCTTGGATCGATCCGTATGGGCAAACAGTTAGACCAATGAACCGCCGTCAAAGCTTCCCGCTCGATCGATTTCAATTCGATCTCACTCCGCGGCGCGCTTCCGTTCCCCGCTGGATTCTCAAGACCGCTCGCGGCCGGGTTGACGCGCCTCTAGTGAATTTCGAGGGAGGTCGTTTGACGGTCCACAATGGACCCGCGTTCCCGCCGCGGCGACCGCGGCGGCGCGAATGGGTACGATGCCCCGCAAAACAATGGACACGCGGACGGCGGGTATCCTCCCCCTCCCGGCGGGGGTGATCGGTACCACCCGTACGGCGCGGGCGGCAGACAGGGCGGGATGGGCGCGCTCCCGCCTCCCCCGGGTGCGGGTGGGTACGACCCGCGGCAGGCGCAGTACGGGGGAATGCCTCCCATCGATCTGCAAAATATCGTCAACACCGTTAACGCCGGGCAAGCTGCCCCGGTGTACGGACAGCCCCCCGGTCCCCCCACGGCGTACAGCGCACCTGCTCCTTATGCAGGGTACCCCCCGGCCCCTCCTCAGCAAGTTGACCCGCGTTATGCGCATGGGGCGCCTCCCGGGCCGCCCATGACTGGCGCGCACACGGCGCCCGCACGCCCGTTGAAAAACGCCCCCGGCCACTCCTCCAGGGGTGGCCCCGGGTCCATCTCCGAGGAGGTGATGTGCCCATCAGAGTGTGCGGGTAAGGTCATCGGGCACGGCGGCGAGATGATCATGCAGATCCAGCAGAAAAGTGGGGCGCACGTCAAGATTCAGTCGAGCAGCGAAGTGCCGAGCGGACATCCAAGGATAATCTACATTAATGGAAGTCCTGCCGCGGTGGCGGAGGCGAAGCAGCTGTGCGCCGATATCATCAGGGAGCACGCCGCGGCGAAAGCCACTGGAGCCGCGGGTGCATCGAACAACACGAAAAAGGAAGAGATGCACATCCCGGTGGACATGGCGAACGTGGGGAGGATCATCGGGCGGGGGGGGGAGACTATAAGAAGATTGTCGGAAGAGAGCGGCGCTCGATTGCAAATCGAGCGCGAGTTAGGCCGGGTGTTGATTCGCGGAGATCACGAAGCGTGCGTCCGGGCGAAGGAATTAATCATAGACTTGATGAACGACCCCAACCCACCAGGTGCGACCCAGAAGTCAACCAATGACTACGTGAAACACGAGATGCCCGCTGAGGGGTGCGAGGGAAAAATCATCGGCAAGGGTGGTGAGTCTATCCGGGAGCTGTGCCAACGCACTGGGGCGAAGATCCAAATCGACAAGGAACTCGGGACGGTTTCCATCGCGGGCAAAAAGGAAAACGTCGACATCGCGATCGCTACGGTTCAGGCGATCATTGATGAAGGCGCGACCGTGTACATGCGGCCAGGGGGGATGCCGGGCGAGGGGGATCAACGAAATAAAAGCGGATACGGAAACGATGACGTCGGCGGCACCGGGGGATACGCCCCCCCCGACTCCCTGGAACAGAAACCGCTGTGGGAAACGCACAAATCGCCGGAAGGGTACACGTACTACTACAACACAACAACAGGGGAGACGCAGTGGGATATGCCGGATGACTTTCCGGGAGTCGCGTAATAAGGCTTGACAATCGAAATCGAAACAACATTTAGCGAAGCTTTACAGACGAAGTCGTCCCTCTCAGACTCTGCTTTGATCGCTACCGCTTGAACGACCGCTTGATAGGTGAACCATGGATGTTGCTTACACATAAACACGTCTTGAAACCTGATTTGAAAGGAAGCTGCTTTTTCGTTGTAATCTCAAATCAACTCACAGATCTTCGTCATCGGTCTCGTCCCATAGGGGATCGCACGTGACTCACGTCGCGTGACCACCACGCACGTCGTGATGACGCTCCGAGGTACGTAATGACGAGTGCGGGTTACAACGAGTAGCTACGACCTGTGATGGTTACGGGTCTTGCCCGCGGCCACACATCTTTGTTTTGAATCAACGGTCGAACTCGCTTTTCCGGGCACAGACCGAGCCTTACGGCCGCGGCCCGGCCCTACGTCCGTCGATTTTCGTCCTGCGCGGGACCTTGAACCACCACTGTCCACGACATACACTGCCACACCCGGCCAAACCTCTCAATCTCACCACTGACTCGTCTCCCACTCACCTCATCGATCCCTCGGCACACCTCGGCACACTCGTTCCAAACCAACAAACGCGTGCATGACAGACGCGGAGCGTTTCGCGAGCGCGGATGGGCGTCAGGATATGGACAGTAATCCTTCGTACATTAACGGGTACACGCTCGAGCTTCGTCGGGAGCCGTTTGAGTTCGGCATACTCCCCGCGAGTTACTTGTTGCCGAACGTCGATACGCCCTCTGCTTTGGTTCCCATCCAACGGCGGCTGTTAGCGTGCGCCTCGCCGGTGGGAGGTGTCCCGGCGGTCACCAAGGAGGACATAGCCCGGTGTCTTGACATTTCAGAAACGACTGCTGCAGTGGTGATTGACACGTTGAACTCAACGCTGCCAACAGAACAGACGGATGACGAGTCGTTAAACCAAGAAGGTGACGATGCATCATTAAACGCGTCCGTCAACGTCCAGGACTTGCTTCTTTTCCTGTTTGTCCAAACCTTCACGCGCCCGCGGGCGCAGTCGCAGTTACGGGAGAGTGTGGCGCCCGAGTTCAACTTCAACAACGAAGGGAACGACGGGAACGGGTCGGATGACGAGTACGGAGCGGGGACGTCGTTCACGTTTGGCTCGCCGAGCAGGTCGCCGATGGGAAGACGAAACAGGTTTGATAAATCCAACACACCTTCGTCACCCGGTTCCCCTCGACTGGACACTCAAACCTCCTCTGGCTCGGACGACACCTCCTCCCTCCACGCCCTGTTCGTGGTGCACCACTTCAACGTGGCATGTGGCTTAGTAGTAGAGGATGCGGGCAAAATCGGCACTGGGGGCACCGGGGGGGGGCTCACTGAGCTGAACGCGAATGAAGTCGACCGGCTGGGGTACATTTTCCGGGAAAGAACGGGTCGCGACGATACATCCTCCGACTCCGACGACAGCCTTCCTGACATTCCCAAGCACACAACACCCAACGCAAAACTCAGCGTCGCCAGTGGTTTATTCAAAGGCGCGCAGCTGCTTACTTCAGACGCCACGGTGCCGGTCACGGCGATTAGGGACTGGGTCTCCAATAAGTTAATCGGCGCGCGAGGCGGATCGGTGGATGTCTCAAATCTCCGCAAAAAGAGCTCTATGGGTAATCTGTATCGACCTTCGTTGTCCCCTGTACGCACAACCCCTACCCCGTCCACGTCAACCAGCAACGCGTACTCCACGTACTCATCCATGAACGCAATGTGCGTGATTGAGGGTTTGAAAAAGAGCACGGTTGTGAGGCGACCGAAGGATTTCCCGTCAACATCAAATATACGAGTAGCGGACTGCGACGACGCCGTCGTTTATCTACTCGCACCGATGAGTTATGTGAGCATTGTGGATTGCCGGGATTGCGTGGTGGTGGTTGGGGCGGCCAGTAGAGCTGTGCGAGTGGAGCGGTGCCACAGAGTCACCGTTATCGCTGCGAGTAAACGACTGCGAGTGAGAAACGTTCGCGATTCTATGTTTCACTTAGCCGTTCAAGAAAAGCCGACGTTTATAGGAGACTGTTCCGGGTGTACGGTTGCGCCGTATAATACTTTTTATGAGAGCCTGGAGCGACACTTGGCAATTGCAAAGTTAGAAGTCAAGAAGTGCACTATGTGGAACCAAGTCGTGGAGCTAGGTGGGGTTGGAGTAACGAGTACCGACGAAAAAGAAATAACCGAAAATGAAAAGAAATCCGCATGCGAATTAGCCCCGGAGAACTTCGCGCCTTTTATCGTGCCGTTCAGAGGCGAGAGTTTGGATGAGCAAGACACGGGTAGTAGTGGGTCAAACCCAACCTCTTTGACCCGGGCGAACCCTTTTTTCATCGACGACGCGTACGTGTTCGCGCTTGATTTGAAAGTAAAGGCGGTTGCGAGTTTGCGGAAATCGCTGCGGGACGCCGACTTGAGCGACGAGAGAAAAAGAGAACTGCAAGCCACTATTCAATCCTATTTCAAAGACTGGCTGAGTAGCAGTGGGGCGATGCGGCAGGGGTACGAACTTGCTAGGATAGAAAGGGGGGACACTAGGTGAGGAGTTATTATGAATATATGAACCTAATTGCTTCTCCATTTCTACATTTCTAACGACCTTCCATAATTCATTCTACGCCAACGGATTGGCGTGTATCGTCACGCTAACAATCTTGACATCCTTCACTGGTCTGTCCCGTTCGTCTCCCGGTGTTTTCTCTAATTTATCCAACACTGTAAACCCGTCAATCAGCTTACCAAACACCGTGTTCTTGCCGTTCAGGTGTGGGGCCTTTGCGTAGGTCAGGAAGAACTGCGAACCATTCGTGTTTTCCCCAGAGTTGGCCATCGACAAAATGCCCCGATTCGTGTGCTTAAGATGGTCCCGGATTTCGTCCGGGAACTTGCCTCCCCAGATCGATTTGCCCCCTTTACCGGTGCCGGATGGATCCCCACCCTGTAACATAAACCCTTTAATATTTCTATGGAAGACGCAGTCGTCGTAGTACCCACTAGCACACAGGGCGAGGAAATTTTCAGCCGTCCGCGGCGTGTCCTCGCAAAAGATCTCAACCTTCATATCGCCGAACGACGTGTGCAGGGTGACGGACATCACGCTAGGGTTGGGTTAAGCCCGGACCTTAAAGCACACACAGGCACCCTAAACGACAACGGACGCGACACTACGTGCGAGCCGAAGTGGCGGTAGTGGGGCAGACGACGTCAAGTGGAGAGACGAATTTCTCGAAATTGCAGCAGAAGGTGTGCTCTATTTTATTTACTTTTTCAACCTCATTCATGTTACATCAGGTATCGCTCTCCTCTATACGCTCTTTTCATAGACTCCACACCCTGCAATTCTACCTCTTATATGTTGACCTGCTGCGGCGAGAGGGGCGCTCTGGTTTCCTCCAGAGCTGCGCACAGGGGCGACGCGACGGTCATCGAAACGTCGTTGGTTTCGGTCTCCGCGAGGAACGAATCCTTCTCAAGAGACGCGCCCAGCGCGGTGGCTTCCGAGAACGTGGGCGTCGTAGCCTCCGGGTCGAGCTCTTCAATAGGTTCAGGTGCTACTATTTCAGTAGCCGTTTCTACAGCCGTTTCAGCAACCGTTTCTCCACCCTCGGCGCATTCTTTAATGATCGCGTCCACGTCCGGCTTTCCCTCCGTGAAGTACAAAATCTTCTCCACGACTTTCGCGAGGTGCTTGTTTGAAAACTCGGTTCGCTGACACAGAAACTCGATGTCTTGCAATTTTTCGAAATAGAACTCACGTTCTTGCTCCGTGCGCTCCACTGTTAATTTCAACTCAGCGTTCTCAGCGCTTAAAAGTTTCATCTCAGCGGAGGTGGCGGAGGAGGGCTTGGATGCGTTGGATGAAGCGGCGCGAGCAGTAGTCACGGGCTTGGACGTCTTCACTGATGCTGTCTTCGAAACACCTGGAGCAGTTCGTCCGTTGCTACTCCCCGGCTTTTTTATCGCCCCGGCCCCCTTGCTCACCTGTCTCCGCTCATCGCCGTCATATCCTTCCGGGGGGGCCCCGCCCGTCACAGTGTCATAGTAGTACTTGATCCATTGAAGGAATTCCAAGTTGTCCAACGGCCGGCCTTTCACCAACTTGCTCACCTCGATGTTCCGTGCGATTTTAAGCTTGTCAAACACGCTCTGAAGCTGCTTGTAGTTGTTCACCATGTCGTACTCGTTCTTCGCGTCGAAGTTTACTTTGCTCATGTTCACAACGCCGGGGTGCGCGGCGTCCAGGATCTGGCAATGCACCGCGCCAGAAGCAACCTGGAAGATTATTTATTTTTGGTGATGGGGATGTGGTGTATTGGACGTAGAGGTACGAGTAGCAGTGATTGGCGCAACGTAGCAGTGATGGGGGCAGCACATGTTTGTTGTGGAGAGACACGGCGGTCACGTAAAGAAACGGGTGAGAGTGGTTAGTGACGGAAGGGTGAAAGAGATCGGCGTTGATACTCATCTCGCTTGAATCTCGTTCTCATCATGACCCCACTTACCTGCTCCACCTTCGTGAGCTTGAGGTTGAGCAAGCCATTGACCCAGTCAAGCAGCTCCGCGCGTCCCACGAAAAATGCGGGGTTCTGTAAGCCGATGCCGGAAGCGGCGTGCGCCATGTCGACGTGCGGCGACGAATGTGGCAAAAATGAGGAGTCGTCGCTTTTTGAGTTTTTGTCTAAACGGTCGTCCCCCTCAAGTATCGAGAATTTAATTCGTCATTTGGGAGTTATTTGAGCGTTTTACCACAAGATTTCTTATCACTGTCGAACGCAAATGGCTTCACCCACTTCTCTCTCTTACGCGGTGTAATCGATGTCGTCCATGATCTTCCAGATCGTGGCATCGTATGGCCCTACGTACCGCGACTCGCCCGCGAAGAACGGCGAGTCGGGGTTGAACGCCTTCCCCAGTTCCTGCGCGCCGGCGAGCGAGTTGAAGCAGTGGAAAACCTCGATCCCGGTCTTGGCTTTGGGCTTGTACGTGTTCCCCGGGCTTTTCGTGTCCATGGTGTGCACCACGGAGAACTCCACGCCTAACGAGTTGTGGAAGTCGTCCGCATCCTGGGAAAGGAAACCAGGCAGCCACTCGTCGAACTTGCCGTTCCACCCCAGGTTGTACTGGCCGAACCATTTCCCTTTGATGGATTTCGCCGGCACGCCGCGGATGCCTTGCGCTGTGGACGCGGTGGCGGTGAACGGCCCTGAGGTGTCTCTGAAGGCGAGGATGTCCGGCGAGTCCCACAACGGGTTCGCTTTGGGTCCTTCGTTGATGAAGAACTCCAAGCCAGCTTTGTGGCTCGACTCGGGGGTCAACACGGTTAACATCACTTTCGGGTTTTGGCCTTTCGGTAACCCATCTTCCTTTAACAGGAACGCCCTGGTGGCGTCCTTGAACTGGGGAGGGCAATCTCCGGTTTTAATTTCGTCGATGAACCCGTAGATTACCTGTTCAAACGCTTTGTAATCTGTGCACGGGAACGCGCCGCCGATGGGGCCGATCTTGGCGCCCGCGATGCCGGCGTCATACCCTCCAGCCAACGAGTTGACGGGAGGCACGATCGGCTTGATCCCTCCCGCCGCAGCCATGGCACTGCCGGGCAGCCACAGCTGCTCCGTGGGCACCGCGGCGGAGAGAAACGCGGCGAGTCCGGGGACCGCGATCAGCTCGCGTCTGGACGGGCCGTCGGATTCGGAGGACGCGCGAGTCAGAACCACGCGAGTGTTTCGGGGGACTGATGATCTGGATGACTGTGTCGGAGATCTTTTCACGGATCGCGCGGTTTTGCGATCGGGGACGCGAACCTGGACAGGCGCGAGCGCGGCCTTGAATGTGAGGGCGAACATTTGGGTCGGCGGGGTTGGGGGATGGTACGGGGGGTGCGGGAGTGGGAATGGGGGGAAGGGACGTCGAGAAGGGCGATGTTGAATCTTGATCGAAAACACATAACGAGAGTAATAAAAGTGATTTCCCGGCAATTTTTTGGCGCCAGGGATATTTTGTACGCCACCTCATTAGCACTTGCGCCACCGTGAAAGGCCTTACTTTCGTCGAGGATGCTCGCGAAACTTCGTGTGTACTTTCGTGTAGATGTTGTGAACGTCGTGACGCGCGGGCGCGCGCATTCGCGTCGGTGCGAGGGAGCTGTGCGCCTGTATACTGTCCCATGATTGACGGTCTAATAACTCAAGAGCAATTTTCACGGGACGTACGAAAATAGCTACGACACCCGACCACGCGCACAACCTCTCGCACAACTACGCGCACGACGCACACGCCATCGCCATTCACCAACCCACCACCACGCTCACAGATGTCATCCGAAACAGCCAGCGGCGGTGCCAAGCGCGCGGCGCAATCTCAACAATCCGACGCGAACGAACCAGGGATCTCAGAAATTGCCCCCGGCCTTCCCACCGTGTTAACGCACGTTCCCACGTCTTTGGACGCTCCTGATCTCGCTCGGCTCAAAGCGGTGAGCTCCTCGACGCGCGACGCGGTGAACGCGACCGGTTGGAAATTGGAAGAGCCGAACATGCACCAAGCCGCGAAGCTCGGGTGCTGGGTCACGCTGAAGCGCTTGCAGCATGCAAGGTCAACCCATGGAAGACACGGAAGTGTGCGTGCACTCGGCGGAGGGCGGAAGGCTCGACGTCCTGCAATGGGCGCGCGAAAAAGGCTACGCGTGGGACGCGAAATCGTATTCGCGCGCCGCGGAGACCGGAAACCTGGAAATTCTGAAGTGGGCGAAGCAAAACGAATACCCGTGGGACGGGTCGGAGTGCGTCCCTCTCGTGGCATCGCACTTGGGCGGGGACATGGCGGCGACGAAGTGGCTGCACGAGTGCGGGTTCATGGAGTGGATGATGTGGATTGATTCCGACGACGAAGAGTGGAACGAGTACCAGGAAAACGAGTGTGGGGGCAAAACCTTTTGTTATGACATGTTCAACGAGGTCATTTCAAGGAGGCCGCCGGAGGGGTCGGATGCAGACTAATACGTGTGATGGGGTGAATGAATAAAGACAATTTCAAGGGTACTCAGTTTTCGTCGTGCCCCCCCGTCGCGTCTCCCGCAGTGTCTTCCCCTTGCTGTCCACCCCCCTTTTCCTTGTCATGGCCCCTCTTGATCCGCAGCTTCTCCTTCATCTCCCGCTCCGCGCCATACGGCCCGTGCCGCATCCACTTGGTGGCGGTCCACTTCTCGCCCGCTTCCACGGCGCACCCACCGTGTAACGATTTCCCGTCGTCGTTGCCCATCGGGTCCACCGACCAGAACAAAAGCGCGGTGCCCGCTTTTGGGGCGACGTGCAACTTGCCAGAAGCACACTTGCTAGTTACGTGAGCGGTTCTCCCAGTGTGCGACTCCTCAGAATCTCTGACTAATTGCTCACTGGCTTTGTACCCGGGATCGACAAATTCACCGCGCGGGAAAACCGTCTCGCCCCCCGCTTCGACGTCCGACAGGTACAGCAAAACCGTCGCGACTCTTTGCCCCCCGTGCTTGATGTTTTCCTGGTCCTGAAAGTAATCGAAGTGCGGGTCGTACTTCTGCCCGGGTTGGTAGTTCAGAATCTGTATGCCCTCGCCGTGGTCCACTGGGATCATACTGAACGCGCTTATTCGCTCTTCGATTCGCGTCACGATTGCATCCTGGCCTCGCTGCAGGAAATGACCGGTGCTCGTTCGGACTTCACTCGATTTGCTCACTCCGGTTTTCTTGTCCACCACAGAGGCTACAGCCATCTTGGGTCGGGCTAGCTCGATCAGGTGCGAACACTCCTCTGGAGTCAGGAAGTTGTGATACACCTGCGCTCTCGGCGCCCAGCTAATTTGCTCCACCCACGGCACGTCGCCTCCCAGACTTTGCAGCCTGGGGAGCACAACGAACGTCTCCTCATCGCCCCATTGCCGCGCTAAAGCCTCCTTCTCGGGGTCTGCGGGGCCCATGAAGTACGCGGGGTCGGTAGGGTTGTCACTGCCTGTGCCGCGGATCATGTTTGGGGCCACGCCGTTCACTGCTTGCGGCAGAGGGAACAACACGCACGACGAAATCATCACGCACAGAGTGAAACGGGGACCAGCTCCCATGACACCTCGTTTCACCTCCCGACCCACGTTTGTTTTCCTCGCCCGCATCGTGCCGAGTACACGATTACACATCGACGCCGGACCGTTCGAAACGCACGTCCGCGCGACGTCGTCTGGTCGGCTTCGAATCTATCTGTCTCGATTTGCCAGACTTTGTGGGGACAGGACATGGGACGATGTTGGGGCTGAAATCGCGTAACACTCGATCCTGACTCCTGACTGCCACCCCATACAAGATACAGCATCTGCGTACAACTCGAAAACGGATGGCCCTCGTGATCCAAGTCCAGCTTGTCATCCATCACCTCGGAACGCCATTGACGCACGCGCTTCGAACAGCAACACCATGGCCGCTCTTGCCGCCCCTGTTTCGCTCGGGGCGTTCCCCAAAACTGTGCTCGGCGCCCGCAAGGGTGGCCGCGTATCAGCCAAGGCACGCGTCTCCATCCGCCCCCGCGCCGCCGTGGAGACCGCGCCTGCTGCTGATCCGCTTGAAGATGTCAAAGTAGGCGCTGCGAAGCTGGCTATCAAGCTCCTCCCCGGCGAGGGAGGTTTGAAGGCCATCGCAGGCGTCCTACCTTCAAAGTATAAGGACACGTTCTTGGGGTTGATCGAGAGCTACAAGCAGCAGATGCTCAAAGCGACGAACGGGGACGAGCAGAGAGCATCGACCGCGCTGGTTTCCGTGTTCAAGGATATGATGACCGCTTACGCCGGCCAAATCATCGGCACTCCGTACGAGTTCCCGTCGCACCACATCTGCATCAGAGAACCTTTTGACTATTATCAGATGGCCAATGCATACATCGGATCTTTGGTTCAATTCGACCGGTCCATTCTTCGCAACCCCGAGAGATGGACTGACATTCAGAACGCGCTGGACCGCGGCGAGAACGTCGTTTTAATGGGCAACCACCAAAGCGAAGGCGACGCCGCGTTCATTCCGCTGTTGACTGAAGTGACGCACCCAGGGCTGGGGGAGAGCATCACGTACGTCGCGGGCGACAGGGTCGTCACCGACCTCCTGTGCAAGCCTTTCTCAATGGGCAAGAATTTACTATGCGTCCACTCCAAAAAGCACATGGACGACGATCCCGCGTTGAAACCGGCCAAGATGAAACAAAACCTGAACACCGTTAAAGCTATGCAAAGACTCCTAAAAGCCGGAGGCATCTGCATCTGGATCGCCCCCGCGGGTGGCAGAGACAGAAGAAACCCCGAAACCGGCGAAATCATCCCCGACAAGTTCGACCCCGCCGCGATCGAGATGATGCGCAAGCTGGGGACGAAGAAGGGAGCCGCGAAGGTACGTTTTTTTGTTTTATTGATCCCGTAAAATCATTCTCGCCTTTTACTGCATAGTGAGGGTTGATTCTGAAGGTTTTTAGTTCGATCCTGTGAGGCATCCTCACCATCCCTAGGTTCGGGATTTGTCACCATCCCGATACGAAGGCATCTCCAATGAATAGCACTGCCCAATATGTCCCAAGACATCCGCCCGAATGTTTGCCCACGGTCCAGACTTGCCTGTACTTTATAAATTGCCCATACAAAAGACTGACTTTTATTTCCAAAATCCTCAGACGCACTACTACCCGCTGGCGATGGCGACGTACGACATCATGCCCCCCCCAGTGGCGAAGGAAAAGTCTATTGGTGAGGAACGGATCGTGAACTTTACCGGTGCGGGGTTGAGTCTCGGGGAGGAGCTGGACGTGGACCCGGCTACCGCGTCATGGGCGCAAGGGTTGGGCGAAGATGCTGACCTGCCGGCCGCGCTGGCGGAACACTTGTGGCAGAAGGTGAACGAGGAATACGTGGCGATTGAGGCCTGCAACGTGCCGGGGGGCGGGGACGTGCCGTTGCCCTCAAACGCGATTCGACCGGTGCGGCCGCCTTCGGTGCCGACGTTTTAAGGTGGAGGAGAGATGAGATTAAGGGGGAGTGTAGTCTTTTTCAATTGTAAGCAGCATTAAAAGTCAACGAATCTGACACTCGTGCACGCGCATATGGGGTGCGCGTCGAGTCGCACGGCGGACGCTTCGGATGTTTCCACTTCGGCATCTCCTTCCGGTCGAAACTCGTGTATTGTAAAGAGCGTTGAGGGTGCACGGTCATGCTCGGTAGTGCCGGATCAGGGCACGTCAACCGCCATTCATGAGACGACGCGTCGTTCTGTCTTCCGAGAGGAATCACCTGGAGAGTGTGATGCACGAACAGACTCTCCTTGGTGTGAAAACTTACCGTCATGCTCCGCGTCACGACGGTACGCGCCGCTCCTCGCCGCGACGCACCCGCTAAACACAGTGGCCTCACCGGACGCGCGAAGACTTACGGAGCCGAGAGGAGATCTTCCTGAACATTTGGAGTTCACGGACTTCACCGGAAAATTATCGGATCAAGAGACTGAAACAGATACGCGTAGCTCGTCTTTAGATTCCAGCGATGCCTCCTTGGACGCGACTGCGATGCACGCCACGTACACGAATGCATGTTCGGATAACCACTCGTCACAGAGTGATATAAAAGAAGTGGTGGCTGCGGCAACGGCGGCGGTGAGAGAAGCGGTCGCCGCGGTGCGAACAGCCACCGTTGGACGAAAAAGTGAAGAAGTTACTTCTCGTGATAGCTCGGGTGGAAAGAAAGTTGAACTCACAATGGACACCACTGACTACCTATTCATTACAGATGTCGGGTACGCGATCCAGAAACGCGCAGGCGCGGCGAGGACGGTACAAAAGGCGATGGAGCTGGTAAAGAATCAAGGATACGTTCACTAATATTATATTTTTTACTGATAAAAGAATCGTCTCTCTACTCACTTCAGATCACTCTACGTTCACATCCCCCGTATACACCACCGGCAGGTGTAATATCGCGTCCCCCATTTTCCGGAGCTTCGCGGATAGCTCGTGAAACCCATTAGTCATGGCTAGTTCAGAAGGATCGCTCCCTCTGTCATCCTTTCCCCAGTGCTCCGAGCAACCGCCGCACTTGTTTGTTTCCACCAGCCAATCGATCACGTCGCAATGCCCGTAAATCGCGCACTTGTGAATCGCGCAGTGCCCGTTGACGTTTACGACGTCGCTCGGGACGTTCAATTCATCGACGAGCCACTTCACGGTAGGCAAGGGGGACTGTTTAGCGCTCATATTGTCTCCACCGCCACTCGCTATACACGCCCACAGCAACGCGTTGCACCCCCACTTGTTTCGCTTCCCGGGGTCGACGCCTCCTAAACTTACCAACCACCGCGCGACGTGCAAGTGCCCTTTCCAAACCGCCAAGTTGAACGGCGTGTCTTCGTCGTAGGTCGTCGAGTTTGGCTGCGCGCCGTGCTCAATTAACCACTGGCACGTCGCCAACCGGCCGTTCCTACACGCCCAGTGTAACGGCGCGCGTCCGTCTTTTCTTCGCGTCGCGTCAACCGGTACGCGTTTCTCGCGGACCAAATACGCACACGCCTCCACGTGGCCGCCACCCGCCGCCCAGTGCAACGCGCCGCTGCCGTGTTGATCTGTGCTGCTTAAAAGGTCCCATCCCGAATCACACGCGTGGCGCATCGCACACACGTCGCCCACCGCGGCAGCGGCTAATCCGGGCGACTTTCGGCAAAGCTTTTCGATTTCAGAGGAAATCTTTTTAGAGCAAGGAGCGTCGTCGACGGAAGGGTATGCCACTGAGGTAGTATCGATGTCAGAAGTAACACCCTTCGCAACACGATTTGTAACACCCGATTCTTCATGTAACATCTCCTTCAAGCTCTCCCGCCACGGCCCCGGTCGTCCTTCCCCCGCCCCCCGCCATGCGCTGGACTCAGCGGCCGCGCCGATGACGCCGCCCGTCTTCGCAAAAGCCTCGGCGTCGTTCAGCGACGCGTTCTTGGAAGCAGCCGCCGCCGCCGCGCACGTGGGTCCGTTGCCCCCTCGCGCCCAGTGCTGCCGCAACCCGCCGCCGTGCACGGCGTAGAACTTGCCGCACCCGATGCAGGTTGCCAGGCCGCGTTCTTTCATTGCTAAAGCTCGGGTAGATGAGGTTATGAAAAGCTGGCCGTCACTTGACGGTCGGGCTGACGCTACGAACGATTTTGTGTCTTCCGAGTGTGTTGTGTCCAGAGAACGTTCTCGCGCTTCTGTTTCGAGGATATCAGCGACGGCTCGGGTGAGACGCATGGCAAGTGCAAATGCATTGTCTACCCTGTCCGCGTTGTTTACGCTGTCTAGGCTGTCCTTGTCCTTGTCACAATCAGACTGTTTACCCATAGAAACGTCTATTTCCTTTTTCCGTCCGTGCGCTATTTTCAGCGCCGCGCGGCTTGTCCAGTCGTGTCCGGGTCGCGTCTTCTTCGACGACGTCGCGGGGACCAGGATGTGAGCGAGGGTGAGTTCTTGATCACTCAACGGGGCCATGTTTAACATTTTAATAGCCTCAGCAAATGCGTTACGTACTTTGTCCGACACAGAATCCGGGGGGATGCGTTTTTTGTCCGACGGCAAAGAATCGAAACTCGAGATTTCTTCGACTTTTATTTTTTCCTCCTCCACGTCCTTTTCCTTTCTCTTCTCCTTTCGAAGGTACGCGTAAGGTTTGACCCGGTTGAGTGAGTCACTGTCAGACTGTTTGTCCATAGACGTTAAGAACTCCAGCAACTCTTTCCCGGTTTCGGTTTCCAAGTCCCCCCCTCTTTCAGCGGTGACGTTCCGTAAGTGTAAGCCTTCCAAAAATTGTTTCGCATTTTGTGGGTCCACTCCAGCGAACTCAATGGGGCCTTCTATCGCGACTGCGCTGTGAAACGAAACGCACGCTTCTCGACTCGCATTAACCTTCCCCCACGCTCTCACAACCATCTCTCTTTGGAAGTTGGAAATGGCCTTCGGGACGGAAGAGGCTTTTGAGAGCCATCTTGCGAGGTGCCACGCGTCAAATAAAGCAGTATTAGCTCCCATACCTTTGAACGGCGACATGGGGTGAGCGGCGTCGCCTATGGCTACTACCCTGGTTTTTGCGTTGTTGCCTTTCGGGGGCGCAGGAGGTTCATCCCGGTCATATAAAGGACCGCACCACACACCCGTCCAATCCGTCGCGTCGATCATTTGAGGCACTGGGGCGTGCCAGCTCCCGGCCACGCTTCTCACGAAACTCTCGACTTCATTCTTTTTCGCTTTCGATAATTCCCGAGCCTCCTCCTCACTCACGCGCACGCTGATTTGCCACATGCTTCGGGGTGGAGGGGAGTTTGTGTTGTGTGAACCGCCACCCTCGCTCTTCTGAAACGGCATAGTGAATATTCGCGCTCTTTCGCCGTCTAGAGTATAGAACCCTTGGCATTCCAGCAGCGGGTGTCGCAACGTCGTGAAGCCCGTGCACAACACGACTCCTAAATAGTTCAAGGAGTCGTTCGGCAGTCGTTTTCGCTGCACCGCGCTGCGCACGCCATCCGCGGCGACTAGGAGGGAACACCTTATAACGTCTGTGTTTACAGAAGCGACGGATTTGTTTTTCGTTTCGTTTTCCATCCACTCCACGCGCCCCGCGCCGGCCCCGAAACTTTCAAGACTCGCACTCGCGTCGACTGTTTCCACGGTGACGTTTACGTGAGCAATTGGAGGGTTATTTGAGGAGTTATTACCCGGCGCATTGTCATCACTGACTTCCATGTAGTCAACCACTCTGCTTCCGAACCGGACCGTCCCGGGTAGCAACCGCTCCATGAGAATCTCGCGCACTTTGTTGCGCGGCACGCGGAGGTTGGTCGGAGTTTTTTTGTTTTTCGAAGTCAATTCTTTCTCGTCATCTTTCGTTGGTAAGAACGCTGACCCGTAGTACCCCAGCACCTTGCCGTCGTCTCTGAACGTCCAGTGCGCGTTTGATTTTGTGTTGTTGTTTCGTAAATCGTTTAATATTCCAAGGCCAGCCAACGCCGCGTTGGTTTCGGATAACGTAACGCCGTACCCTTGCCGCCGCGCTTCAGAAGAGAAATCTCTTTCCAACACTATCACCTTTGGCCGTTCACCCTCGGGACCCGATTGAAGCGCCGCCGCCAGCGCCAACCCTGAGATTCCCCCGCCCGCGATGATCACAGTGTCGTCGGGGCCGAAGCGTTGGGAAGGTTTACCGGGAACTGACGAAGGGCGTGTCGGAGGATGGGGTTCACCCGACGAGGAAGATGAAGATGGAGGCGTTCCGGTTTCGCCGCCGCCTGCTGATGATGACGGTGCCGTCGTCCCGTCAGCGCCATCTCCCTGGTCCCCAACACGCTCGCGACTCTGACGCCCTCCCATTCTAAACGCACGTGCACCAAGTCGCCGCGCGCCGCGACCGCCGGCGCGCGAGGAATTGAGCGGGGACAGGGGGTGAGACGTGGACCTCGGCGGCAGGTGATTGCGAGATTTATATAAATTTCGGATTTCGAGCACAACAATGTGATGAGAGTTTTCACGATGACGTCGCGTGTCGGCAAGTTTGAGTACAAAGAATATTATACAATAATATAACACTGGAACGTCACAAGAACACTCACAAATACGCCGTAGCTACGAAAGAAACCCTGAAAAGGTAAAGACGCAGTGGAGAGAGAAACATCGTCAGTCGAAGTCGTTACGGATTTTTCAAGCCGTGATAAAAATAAAAAAACCAAAATGACAATTCACTTCGCGTCTCAGAGAGTATGGTCACTTATAAGATCAACACTGGGTATTCAGGAAAGTTTTTGGGTTGATAAGAATGATCTTCATAGACGTGAAGTGATGGTCGAGTCGAGTCAAGAAAATATTCCAGAGTAAATACCCCTACGACGCATCAGTTCGCATCAGGTTATGGTGTCGTCAGAACCTCTCGGAAAAACTCATATTTGAGATTCTCGTCACGCGCGTCGTGGGGAGCTGGAGTTAGGGTTTAGGGTATTATAAACCCTCAATACCCTAAACCTAACCCTCGTAAACCCTAACCGGATGTCGCGAAGGCTCTAGAGAGCGGTAGAGATTAATTAGCTCCGACAACTCTGCTGTACCTAAGCGTTGCTTTGCGGACGTGATCTGGAAAAACGCGTCTGAACAGGACGAGCTTTTCAAAGGTTTAAACGTCCAAATACGTAGTTTGTTACGCTATCGAAAATAAAAAAACCATCTAACTGTGTGCCAGCTAACCTGAAGTATCGGGAGTAGATAACGTAAAGTTGTCGATCACCCCGGGACAAACCGGTCGTGAGGTGTCCTAAGATATGGTATTAGTCGTCATTTACTTCAAGTTTTCTTTTTGTTGTTGTTTCGAGTTTGTGTAATACCTCTTGTACTAGTCTTGTAGGGGCGCTAGTAATAAGTAGTAGTAAGCACTACTAGTAGTATAAGTACCTATACGCACTTCATCGTACCTTCGATGATCTGCAAGAGAGGATAGAATATTATAAGTCTGTCAGCGAGTGCTTCATCTTAATGAAGAACAAAACGTGTTCCGGGTAATCAAAAGTAACACTCCTTCCTCGTCGGCTCATTCTCGCATTTGGTATCATGACTCGCCAACTAATTACCATCGCCGAGGTGTCGAATGAACTATGCCTTAGTTGTGTTCGAGGCATCATCGTCGACGAGGAAGGAGGTTTAAAAACAGGCAGTTTTGAAAACGTCAAAAACAGTCACACAGGCAAACAGTCGGGATAAAAAATATTCCACGCCTCAGGTTAACGAGATTCAAAGTTCTGTCGTCAGGAACTCAGATGGTACGGACAATGATTTCCTCATCACTGGCGTGAGAATATATACAGTGTTCAGAATAAATAGGTAGAGTATTCGATTCGAGCTCCAGCGCTTCATGCGAATGCCCGTAGCGCACTGCGGGCCGTTCACCGAGTTCGTGTTGGCGGACGTAAGCGCTGCGCGCGACATCGCTAATGCGTCGCGAGAGTGACTCTAAGATGGTCCGCCGAAGAATTTGTAAACAATCATGACAACGTCATGGATGACTAATTGCTCTATTGATGCCGGGTCGGGCTGGGTTGGGTCGGGTTGGGATAGAGTACCCATGGTCGACTTACCGTTGCTTGGCGGTAGTGTAGCAGCGTTCATTTCGGCGTACCAGGTCAGGGACATGAGAGGTGTAGGTCATCGCCTTCTTTTCGTCGATCGAACCAAACACACACGCACTTTCGGCGGCGCGTCTTTGTGTCGCGGAGGTTCGGGCACGAACCCGTTCGCCTCGTGACACATCCGTGACCTCTTATGTCACGAGCAAACCCACACCATCCATAAGGAAGGTGGATCGCGCGCGACGTTGAAGCCGCCGTGTCGTGCGCAATGCCCTGAGCCTGAAATCGGAGGGGCTTTTCGGCACTTTTCCAAGTTGAGCGCCGCCGCCCGAAGTTATTTTGCCACGTAGCACATAGTCTATAATTTACGCAAATTGACGTCGGCGGCGTATTTTCCATTTTTTCCATCGTGTGAAAGAACACGCGCCGCCGCTCCTTCGTCACTCCACGCTACGCGTGAGTACTCGACGGCCGCCTTCGCACCGTCGCGTTCGCGAATACCTCAACCTCTTTCGAGGATCAGTTCTTCGAACGCTTCGGACTCGGTGTTGTTCAGAGGCACGGAGAGTAAGAACGTCAATCTCTCATCAAATCCACGATGGCGACCGAGGGTGCGGCGCAGATGCGCATCGCCAGTGCTTTGGAAGCCACGGGCGCGTGGGAGGGCCCTTTAGACCTGGACATGGGGAACTTGACCGCGTGTGACAATGCCCCGCTTGACCCGAAGGAGTTCAACAAGGACACGGGAGGAGTGAAAAGCACGAGCGCGGTGCTTGAACGAGGACGAGCGGTGTTGCAAAGACTTGTTGCAGATTTATTCTCGTTGCCATCAGAATCTGACGTCAACGGAAGGTTCGTCCAGCTCCCCGCCGGCACCACTTCATTCCCCCGAACGAAGCCCCTCCCCCCTCAAGAGAAACCTATGACGAAGTGGGAAAGGTTCGCCAAGGACAAGGGGATTAAGAAGAGAAAGAGAAGTAAGATGGTATTTGACGAACAAACGGATGAATGGCGGCGGCGGCACGGGAAGGAACGCGCGGGGGACGCGAACAAAATCATCATCATGGATGGCAAGTTTTCTGAGAAGGGCGGTAACTTGGGCGGTGCTTCGGAGGACCCGTTCACGCGCGAGGACCGGGAGAAGAAGGAGCGCGTGGAGAAGAACGCGGGGCGGCAACAGAAGAATCTTCAGTCGGCGGTGGCTACGCACGGGACGAAGATTTTGCCTCCCACGTTGCAAATGTCTGCAGCGCCTCGGAAGGGTGCAAAGGCTCTTCCGTTAGGCAGTATGGGCAAGAAGCAGATTGGAGATTTAACCGCGCACGTCGCGAAGTCCACCGCGTCTATTGGCAAGTTCAACGCGCCGATTCCCGGGGATGAACGGATTAAAACGCGCGGTAAACGGCGGCAGTTTGAGAGCGTCACGGACACGAAGGGGGACATTTCCAGAGGCGTTGGGTTCATTGACAAGCTGATGCGACGTGAGAAGGACTTCGAAGTCGACGTCAACTTGGCGGCGCGGAAAATCCAGAGAGCCAAGGAAGCGGAGAGTAGAGATGCGAAGAAAGTCAAGTTGTCGGCGAAACAAGAAGCCGCTTCGGCGAAATCAGTCGGGAAGAAGGGGAAAGGAATGAGCGGCATGAAGACGAAAGCGGGGACGAATAAAAAGAAGTAATTGGGATTGACTTGCGGATCGCGAGACTGTTAGACGTCAGTTGAGAGTGTTTGCCTATGAATTGTAGATTGAGAGGTATTCATAAGTGTCTACTCGTAACTAAATGGAGACATGTCTACGTATTTACTGTCTACGCTCTACGCACACGTTACATCCCTACTGTATCCCCTCTACGTCCCATTCCTTTTTGTGTTCAAGTAATTTCTCAACCGCTTTCGTCGCCGTTTCCAAACTGCCGCAAAACGAAAACCGCACAAATTGATGGCCGCGTTCGCGATCGAAATCAACCCCCGGGACGATGGCCACCCCGGTAAGATCCAATATGCGCTTACAAAGCGCCACTGAATCTCGCGTCAAGTGCGAAACATCGGCGTAGATGTAATACGCCCCGCCCGCTGAGCTTAGTTTCGTGAACCCAGATTTCGGTAGTCCTTCCAGCAAAACTTTTCGATTCTCGCGGTATCGGTTTACGTGCGAAATCAAAGTAGTGTCGCATTCGCTGTCTAACGCCGCTCCTGCGGCGATTTGAGAAATGTGAGGCGCGTTGATGAACAGGTTTTGCTGCAGCGCAGTTATAGAAGCCCGTAACGGCTCGGGAACAACAACCCACCCCACCCTCCACCCGGTTAAACAGTGGTACTTCGAAAATGAGTTGATCACGATTGCGACGTTTGAGTTTTTCGCGTTTGGCGATTCAAGCGCGGTACAAGCTCTTTCCGTCCCGTACTCAATCTGGTGATAAATCTCATCGGACACGAAATACGCAGGCCCTGATGGTTTATCAGCACACCAGTCGTGCAACGCGAACAATTCTTCCTTCGTCAGCACCGTCCCGGTTGGATTCGAGGGCGACGCGACTATAACGCCCTTGATTGGTTTTTCTGGATTGAGGTTTTCTGCGGCTGTTAGTAGTTCAGGTGTGGGTTGGAAGTTGGTTGACGCGTCCACCGGAACCGCCACAACATCCACCCCCAACGCCTCTAAAATGTTCATGTAACACGGGTACCCTGGTTGCCCGATCGCGACGCGGTCGCCGGGGTCGAACGCGGCGAGGAACACTAATACGAACGCCGCGGACGAACCGGTTGTGATCATGACGTGCTCTGGATTGACGTCCACGTTGTATCGCGACTTGTACGACTGCGCGACCTTGCCCCTTAAATCATCCGTGCCATCCGCTACGGTGTACCCCAACGTCGTATCACCTCTGGCGCACGCATCTAACGCAGCGTGCGCCGCGTCCAGCACGGAGGGCGGCGGGCCCACGGAAGGCTGCCCTACTTCCATGTGCAGTACTTCATTTCCGCTCCGCTCGCGCGCATGAGCCGCCTTCATCACCTCCATCACCCGGAACGCGGGGACGTTGCTGGCCCTGACGCTGGCGCGTATGCGGCTCGTGTCGGGAGAAGGGAAGGACGACATCGCGGGGTCGTACACTAGCGGCGTGTCGCGAGCGCACAGTGATATGGGTGCCAAAACCTGTGACCTAAACCCTCATGAGAACTGAAAGAATAAAATTTCCAGTGAAGTGCAAAATGCCAAAATCAAAGAGTCCAACGCGTAAGAGATGAACGCGTGCTTCCATCATTATAAATCCGATTAGCTAAAGTCTACTGTGAAGCCTTCACCCACTTCGGTCTTTTCTTTCGTTCCAGGCAACGGTGTTACCGGCAACGGCGCCGACCGCGGCGTTTGCGCCACGGGCATCCTCGTCGACCTCGCAATATTTTTCACATCCAACAAATCAACTTGTTTTTCGGTGACCTCTTTTTCGACAACTTCCTTCTTCATGACCGCTACCGGTGACAACGAATGCACCAGGGACGATGTGCCGCGCACTCCAGATGACACCATAGAGCTCACAGTGGACGACGCCGCGAGCGCGTTTCGTGAAATACTCTTTTGCGTTTTCCGAAAGAAAGATATGGGCAGTTGCGTTTCGGTTATTTCCACAACGTCGTCTTTCCAAAAGTCAGCGTACCGTTTCATTTTATCGATATCCTCCAGGAGCATACTTTGTAGCTTCTGTTCCGTGGCGTCCAGTTTCGCGGAGACTTCCATGCGTTCGCGGCGTCTTCTGCGTCGGTTCTCAGCGCCTGGCGAGACTGCGGCTCGGCGTTCGTCTCTTCTTTCTCTGTCTAATTCTAATTCAGCGTTCGTCACCGCCATCTGCGCTTCTAAATCGGCGACTCTTGTAGACGTCGCCAATAGCGTTTCGCTCGACACCCTGGTGGACTCGACAATCGCATCTCGAAGGGATTCGAAATCCGTCGCTTTCTGCTCAGCGACAGTGGCTCGTACCTCTGATTTGTTCAGCTTGCTCGCGATTGCGACGGTTTCTTGTAAGCTCCTTCGTGCGCGTGGCAGGGTTTGCGTTCGTTGCGGAAAGTTTGCAGCAGATTGCCATCTCGACGTAACTGTCGGACCGAGTTTCGGGGAAAACGTTGGTTGGGGGATGCGGGTGGTACCCGGCTCATCGCGTTCAATTTCCAGCCGTCGCGTTGACGCACCGTGTGACACGCTTATCATCCGGTCAGCTGGACCGGGCGAACGCAAAAACCCGGTCCACGCTGCCGTGGCTCCCGCCGCCGTCGGAACGGAAATTTCGGCAACGTCGCACGTTTCGAAAATACCGTCGCACGCTTCGCACGACTCCCAGTTCCTATTCGCACACGCCTGACACCTTCTTCCCGGGGACATCGCTCTGTGCTTCGACTCCGAGGGCGGCGCGAATGCGGCTGAAAACGTGTTTCCCATCAAAGGCTTCCGTGGAGAGGTTTTCGGAGCCGAGGTCGGTCGTGTGGATTTCGGTACTTTCTTTTTTTGACTTGGCTTTTTTTGAATCTTTTCAGCAACCCTTGCCGTGTCCGTCGCGTTGCGGGTAGCATCAGCAGCGATTTGCATCGCTTCCTCAGCGCACATTTCCGCGTCGTGCGCGCGAGTTTCTGCTTCTTGAATTCGATGTTCTGCTTCCAAGATTTTCAATCGCAACTCCTCACACGACGCCTCCGCGTCTTCGGCTCTTTTCGTTAGCGCTTGGTTCGCCGTCGCCGCCACTTCACTTGCCGCGTTCAATGCGGCGAGCAACCCTCCGTTTCGTTCTCGCTCAATTTTTAAAATCTTCTCTAGATCGCCTGCTCTTCGTGTGGCTTCAAAAGCATCGCGTTCCGCAACCGTGGCGCGTGCGACGAGCGCGGTTCGAATCGCCTCCGCGTCCTTCGCGGTAGAAGCGGCGGAAGACACAGAGCTATACGCTTTAGTTGCAGTTTCAGTAGCACTGACACGCAACTTCCCAAGCTCACTCGCGTACGCCTTCGTGCGTTTCCGCTCCACCTCCAGCTCCTCCCTCAACGTGTTCATCTCTAACGTGGATTTCAACGCGAGCTCGCGGATGGACAAAAGGCCTTGTCTTTCTTGTGGGGTCAAGGGAGACACAGCGGCGACTAGTTTTTCGTCATCCGGGATTGAAAAAGTGGACGGCGTTTTCGTCGAGACGAGACGCGTTTCATCAGCGGCATGTGCAGAGCCTATAGGTGTCTTAGGCGCTTCTTTAGTGTGTGTCGTCTCGGCTACACCTGATGCCCCTCCTATCATTCTATCTAGACACGTTTCGTCCGCGCCCGCGTCGAGAAGCCCTTTGGCTTTCGCGGCGAGGCCCGAGGAGGACGACGGATGGTGAAAGACTTGTTCTATTTTCTTCGTGTCCATCGTGCGTCAACGGACGGACGAAATGCGTGATTCTCGGAAGCACCCCTCTACAGCTCCGGGGGAAGGTTCGGCTTGGCTTGCGCCTGGGAGTCGTCCGGGTCCGCGGGGTGCGCTCGTGTGGGTTCCGGGAACGGTTTCGGTTCTGTACGAGGTAACACCAGGTGGTCCTTCAGTACGTTCGGGGGGGGTGGTACGTACCGCCCTTGCAAATCCGGCGCCTTCGCGTTCAGGGGGTCGTATCGCTGCGGCACGAAAAATCTATCAATCTCGCGCTGGGGCTGGTACTTCTTGCTCGCCTCGGATTTCGCAGGGTCACCTTGAGCTTCTTCGAGAGGCTCTGTGCTGTCTCCCGGCAGCTTCCACGGCATGCGGGTGAACAACGAACCGAGAGGTGACGCGCACGGAGCACCGACGTCGTCAACGATTGTGCGGACCGAGCATATTTGTCGGGCGTTTTTGCAGTTCGTCGAAAACCGCGCGAACACGTCAGCGATATTTTCATCGATCGATGACGTTGAGCTCATCATCAGCACTTGGTGCGGCAGTATTAGACGCGCGTCTCTTGCTACTACGTCGCTTCGTGTTCTCTTTGAGACCACGCTGCGATCGTCGCGATGTTCGTCCAAGCTGCTACCTCGTGTGGGGTCACGCCTCGACCCACCGTCGTCCCTCGGAGTGCGCTTAAAAACGAATCAAGACGCGTCTCCCGAAAACCGTGCCGACGCGCTTCCACCGTTCGCACACTTATGGCGCTTTCCGACACCGCTCCCGCGAAAGAAGGCAGTGATACCCGCAACTACCCTACGCCTTCAGCAAAGTCAACACGCCCGGTTCGCGCGAGCGACTTCAGGCACCCGTTAGACCAGCAAAACACGCAACTACTAGAAGCACTGCCCGGGATCTCGCAGCTGACGAAATCGTTAGTAACTCCAGTTGCGGAGCGCATGTTGGTGCTTGAGCAGATCTCAACGAGCGTGTTGGTCAGCGAAAATCAACTCCCGCACATCCACCAGATGGTGCTGGATGCATCCACCGCACTAGACATAACCCCCCCCAGCTTATATATCCGCCAGAACCCGACGCCGAACGCGTATACTCTTGCAATTTCTGGAAGGACACCGGTGGTAGTAGTGCACACCGCTTTGGTCGAGCTGATGACCGCGGCTGAGTTACAGGCGGTTATAGGCCACGAACTCGGCCACCTAAAGTGCGACCACGGCGTGTGGCTCACCGTGGCGAATTTATTATCCCTTGGAGTGGAAATCACACCGTTGATTCCCCAGTTCGTGGTGCAGAACGTTCAAGATGAGTTGTTGCGATGGTCGCGAGCGGCGGAGCTGTCGTGTGATAGAGCCGCTTTAGTCGTCGCTGGGGATTCGAAGGTTGTCATGAGCGTGTTGATGAAACTTAGCGGTGGTACTCCGAAATTAGCCAATCAACTGAACGTGGAGGCGTTTCTAGACCAAGCGCGATCGTATGATGAGGAATCCGCTACTCCATTAGGCTATTTTCTTAGGAACGCTCAGACGCGACAACTAACGCACCCGTTACCCGTCGCCCGCGCTCGAGAAATCGATCTGTGGAGCCGTTCCGCGGAGTTCAAAAATCTCATCCAGGAAGGAGTGTTTATAGCCGCGCCGGACGATGCACGTGAAGCACAGGAAACCGCGAGCAGAGTAGTTAGTGGAAACGCCGCTGGTAGAGCAATTAGTCTGAATGGGTCGTTTGACGAGAGCGAAGATTTACGTTCGGCTGCTACTAGTTATGACGAGATGTAGTGTAGATGCGTGTCGTGACTAAATTCTCATAGTCACGACACAGGAACAAGTTGTATTCTTTCCATGAATAGCAGCAATCCATCACATCCCCCACTACCCCCTCTCCTTCTCCAAATCCTCCTTCTCCATTCTCTCCAGCAGCTCGCAGATTTCGGTAAATTCGTGCTTCTGCGCTAAAAAAAACGAAGTCCGCCTCGGGCTTCTCAAACTTCGATCCAGGTCGCTCCTTGCCACCAACAACTCCACCACCTTCAAATGCCCGTTCTCGCACGCCAAGTGGAACGGAGACATGTCGTGGTTGTCTCTTTTATTGATTGAACCAGATGGGACCTTGTCGAGCACAAACTGTGTCACGTCTACATCCCCTGAACTACACGCGTGATGCAGCGCGGTTTGGCCATCTTCGTCAGGATCGCAAAACAAACGACTGATGTCTCCCTCCGCATGACTTGCCACCTCCGCTCGGACAGCTTCGAGGTTCCCCTCAGCGCACGCGTCGTGCAACCGCTCCAAAGCGGATTCACCGTCCATCCACGCCGTCACGTGCGATGACGACCCCACCCGCTGTGGGCACCGCGCGGCGCGACACTGACGGTAGGCACACTTGATGCGAACCGAAAATCAAACGCGTCCACGAAAACTTGTTGAAAAAGCGGGAAAAGCGCGTGCGCCCAATCAGATCACAGACGTGCGGAGGCGGTGTGTGGTGTATTCAACGTTCACGATGGCGAGTTTGGACAAGCCTTTGTCCGAGGCGCACCCCACGGCGATGGACTTGAAGCTGAGTGCTGAGTTGGAGGCGCGTTTGCACTACGAGAACGTGTTCGAAGCGCCGGATGAGTGCGCCAGGCGTGAGGAAGTGCTCGGTGAAATCAATGAAGCGCTGCAGGAGTGGGTACGAGCCGCGTCCGCTTCGAAAGGCATTGAGGACGACTTAGACCCACGGTGTAACCTGTACACGTTCGGCTCGTACCGGTTAGGTGTGCACGGCCCCGCCGCGGATATCGACACGTTGTGTATTGGGCCTAGGCACATTACAAGATCGGACGATTTTTTTGGAAGTGAATTTAGCGAATTCGCGGGTTCCTTCTACGAAGCGATGAAGAACCACCCCGGGACGGACGCGATCGTCGCTGTACCCGACGCAGTGGTTCCTGAGTTAAAACTCGTTTTCCGGGGATTCGAAGTGGACATGGCGTATACGAGCTTGCCTACTTATGTAAGTGTGCCCGAAGATCTAGATGTTTGTGAAACTTCTGTTTTGCAAAACTTGGACGACGCGAGCGTGAAGTCATTAAACGGATGCAGAGTAGCGGATCAACTGTTACGTTTAGTTCCGAACCACGATGCGTTCCGTACTGCGTTGCGAACCCTTCGCGTGTGGGCGAAGCACAGGGGCGTCTACAGTAACGTGCTGGGGTTCTTCGGGGGCGTCAACCTCGCGATTCTCGTTGCGAAGGTGTGTCAGTTATATCCCAACGCCGCCCCGTCGATGATCGTGTACTCGTTCTTCCAGCTGTGGGACGCGTGGCAGTGGACGACGCCTGTTATGTTGCAAGCGATTGTTGATGAAGGGCACGGGTTGCGTGTGTGGGACGAGCGGGTGAACAAGAATGAAAGGTTTCAGTTGATGAAAATCATCACGCCCGCTTATCCTGCTCAAAATTCAACATTCAACGTAACGCACAGCACGTTGCATTGCTTGAAAAACGAATTCAAAAAAGGCAGCGAAGCGTGCGCGAAAATTCTATTAGGCCAGGAGAAGTGGCCCCATCTGTGGGTGCCGCTGCCGTTCTTCACCATGTACAAGCACTACCTGCAGGTCACGATTGTCGCTAGTAACGAGGCCGACTTCAAGAAGTGGGAGGGTTGGGTGCATTCCAGGTTGCGGATGCTGGTGCAAGGGGTTGAACAGAGCACTAATGGAACCTTGGCCGCACATCCTTTCCCCGAAAAGTACAAAGATCCTGCAAAGGATGAAAAGTTGCACTGTATTTATTATCTAGGGCTTGGGCCTGCGCCGCCTGTGCCCGGTCAACCCACCCAACCCAGGGGGACTTTGAACCTGAACCCAGCGGTGGAGCAGTTTCAACTTTTAGTCACGAACTGGGTAAACCGCGCGGATGGCGCGGTGGTTTGGCAACCTGGGATGGAAGCGCACGTGAAGCACATGAAGCGGAAAGACTTACCGCCGTTCGTGGTGGAGGAGGCGGAGAAAGCCCAGGAGATAGGGCGTGTCGCGGCTGGCACGGCGCCCAACGACCCTGTCGCGGCGAAGGAAGCGGAGGAGAAGGCGAAACTGGCGGCGGCGGCGGGGGGCGGGACGAAACGTGCCAGGGAAGAGCCTGCGGCGAACGGCGAAAACGAAAAGGAAGAGCCGTCGTCTGCTGGGGGTGAGGTGGATGAGCCCGCGGCGAAACGGGAGAAGGTAGAGGGTGATGGTGGGGTGGTTGATGGCAGTGCTGTTGATGATGCAATCCCCGGTACTGCCACCGAGAATGACGACGCGAAGGACGCTGTGAACGGCGACGACAAAAATGAACCCTCTGAAAATAACGAAAACGCAAACGACATCAGCCCAATCGAGGATGACGACATCGACGGGTTGAACGACGGCGACGGGGACATCGCGGGTTTGGCACCCCCCTCAGGCGGGATGACGAAAACAACCTTAAACTCGAAAATCAAAGTCAGCTTCGCGAACGTACTCAAGAAGTAGTGATGATATAAGTGATGATAGACGACTTGTATTAAAAATTCGAGCGAAATCACACACGTCTTCTCAGTTTTTTTGTTTACCAGAACGACGTCCCCCAGGTCCCTTCACACTTCTCTCCGCACACTCCAACATGGCAGGCACTGGCGCGGGATGGATGCACGGCGTGGTCAAGGCTGTGCCCAGCGGCGACAGCGTTTTGATCATGGGCAACACCGGGAAGGTGCGTAGGGTTAATTAGTCGCAAGTGCACCGTCGTGTCGCGTGAGATCCGACCCGACGATCGCCGCGGATGGGCACGTCTGGATTTCGGACCGCACCGATCGCGCACGACTTTTTGCCCATAGAGACCTCACTGACCTGATCCAACCACCCTCGTTTCCCTCCACAGGCCGGGCCTCCTCCTGAAAAGACAGTGACACTGGCTTCGCTCATCGCACCCAGAATGGTACGTACCGTAAGGGTTCATTCGGGACATCAACAATCGGTGTCGCGTCACTCCGCGGCCTTTCAACTTCTCCAGAACTTTTTCGGCTTCCATTTTTTTCGTCTGATTTTTTCACTCGCGCGACGAATAGTCGCTGACTTGTTATTATCCTCCCTCTAACCACAGGGCCGCCGTGACGGCTCCACGAAGGACGAGCCGTTCGCGTTCGAATCGCGCGAACAGCTTCGACGAAAACTAATCGGCCAAAAAGTTACGTTCAAGATCGACGCCGTCGTCGCTTCAATCGGCCGCGAGTTTGGACGCGTGTTTCTTTTCGACGAAAACGTGTCTGTTTCTCATGCAGCAGATGGCTGGGC
>MDSY01087494.1_pt1 | contig 36211 bp, 24 predicted proteins | sample 811131 | NCBI WGS metagenome assembly MDSY01 (sample SAMN05326643, study PRJNA326480) | marine metagenome | isolation source: seawater | place: Atlantic Ocean: South West | collected 2010
GCGGCGGCGATGGTTCCGTTGGTGTGAACTCATTGGTGAAAAAATCGGCAGTCATATCTTCCCACAAGTCGTCGCGAACAGCGCAGAACACCTGTCGCGTTTTCACGCCGCCGCCGCACGTCGCGTTGCACTCGCTCCACGGTCCGACGTCCCAATGGTGGTACGTACATCTTTGTTGCGCGCATTGCTCTACTGAACTTGGTTTCGTCATAGACGCGTTGTATGCCGTGCATGTCGTATCCGGGACGACCTGTCCCGCGGCAATTCGCTCCACTGTCCGTGCTTCTAGACGCGCTGATGTAGTTAGCAACGTGACGTTGTCATTTGCGTCATCCAGCAGGTCACCCAGCGTGACGAAATCGTCGGACGGGCCCACGGCTCGGCACTGCACCAACCGCCGTCGCTCTCCGGAATACCCGCACGTCGTGTTGCACTCACCCCAACCACCGGTGGACCAACTATACGTGGGGCAATCGTGCCAGTTACAGGGTTCTGAATCTAGTGGGGTTGGGTTGCCACACCCGTTCACCGCATCTGAACAACTCACGGTTCGGTGTCGCGTTCCACCATCACACGCCCGGGAGCACGTTGACCATTCGCCCACGGTCCAGGCGGTCTGCGAACCCACGGGCGCGACCGCCACCAGGAGCAACGCACACAGCCACACCGTGTGAGTCGTGCTGACCCTCATCGCGGCACCACACCACCGCACGCAAGTGCCTCGCAGGTGTGTCGGTGGTCTCGGATTCAACAACGGCCCGTTTTCAGCTGCGTTTTTCTCGTTTTGCATTTCGTTTCGAGAAAAAGTTGGTTTTTTCTTGAGTAATTAGGCCTCCAATCGAGGGATAAAAGCGGCGGCTGTGTCGGCGGCAAATTGCCCTTCGCGCCCGAGCAACCTTCAGACCTTCAGCGCGCCGCTCACACACGCGACCGCCGCTATGGCTCGATCCACGCCTGCCAAGCGCGCTACACGCGCGTCCACCAAGAAACCAGGGGGTCACGAGAGCTGGATGGACGACGAGGTTGAGGAACACCACCGCTCGCGAGACAAGATCTCGTTAGACCCCGACGCTTCATCCAGCGACGACAACGAATTTGACGACGGCGCGGGGGTGATGGACATCGAGGCGAGTGATGAGTCGGACGAGGATGAGGATGATGAGGAGGACGATGACGACGATGACATGAAAGCAGGTGACCTCTCGGGCGATGGGGATGAGGAGGCGGCGCTGATTAAAGCGATGCGGGCGCAGCAACGAAGGTTGGACGCCAAGGGCGCGACTCGAAGAACAGCGGATGACGACGATTTAGAGGAGAGCGACACAAACAGTGATGACGAAACAAAAGGCATACGGGGTAGTAAAAAGGATGACTTTTACGGAGACGACGACGTGGACCACGAAGGTCTGTCAGATGAGGATGAGCGGAAAGACGAGGAGCGAGAGGCGCGACGGTTGCAGAGAGCGGCGGCGGATACGATGGATACTGGGGATTTTGATGCGTTCTCCGAATCGTCTGAATCCGAATCAGAGGAAGAGAAAACTCTGGGCGCCAAAGCCAAAGCTGTGGCGAACAAAGGCAAGAAAACCAAGGGTAGTAAGGGTGGCAAAACGGAAGGCGCATCGGTTGAATCTCTGGGCAAAGAAGCGGTCACGAACGCGGCGTCCGACGCCGTCGCCTCCGATGCCCCCGAGTTAATAGCCCTAACCAAAGAACTCACCAAGAACCTCGACGAGATCAAGGAAAGCGTGGAGCCTGTTATCAAGGCTGCGCGCCGCGGCGAGCTGGCCACGGCGGAGGGCATTTCGTACCTCGACGCGAAACATCTGTTGATGCTGAGTTATTGCGTTAATATCGTGTTTTACCTGCTGTTAAAATCAGAGGGTCGGAGCGTAAAGGACCACCCCGTGGTGTTGCGCTTGGTGGAAATCAGAGCCTACCTGGAAAAGCTCCGTCCGATCGACCGGAAGCTGAAGTACCAAGTCGACAAGCTTTTAAAGATGGCGGAAGGGAAACAGTCCAGCAACGAAGGAAACGACTCCGACGACGACCCCACTAAATTCAAACCAAACCCGGAGGCGCTCGTTGGGAAGAACGATGACGACGACGGGGACAAACAAGGCGCGTACCGTCCCCCGAAAATGGTCGCCACCACGATGGACGAGTTCGAGGAGGGGGGCAAAAGCTCGAGACAGAAAAGGAAGGAGCAGGAAGCCAGGAGAAGGGCGTCGCGGTCGGCGCTCATCAAGGTGCGTTTGTTTGTTTTGTCTGGCTTTTGGTTTTTTTGGGATTGCGCTACTTTTAGATTGCATACTTTTCTCAATCCCTCTTGCCACTCAACTTCCTCGTTCTCGGCGCACTTTCGTCGGTGATGCTACTCCATGGGACCGAAGGCGACCTTTTCGTGGCGAAAAACGCACGTACCAGGACTTGGGCAGGGTACCGCCCAACGTAGTGGGCGACTATCCAATCAAGAGCTGGACATTACATTTATTTTTGAAAACATCGTTTGCGTGTTTTTTTGTGTTCTTGCAACACAGACTAGCCCGACTAACATTTCTCCTTCCCTTTATCCTCTCATCATTACTAATCGAAGGAACTCGCGCAAGAGCTGGGCGAGGCTCCCGAGGAGCTCGGCGGTGACGTTGGCGACACGTCGTCCGCGTTCGCGAAGCGAGAGTTCGCGCGCATGGAAGCGCGGGCGAAGATCGAGGAGGACCTGTTCACGCGCGTGCCCCTTTCCAAAACCGAGCGACGACGCGCCAAGGCGACCACGCGTTCCATGAACTCGCTCGCGAACGTGGGCGACTTCGGAGACGATGTCGCGGACTTGGTGGAGGTTGCAGAAGAACTGGAAGCACAAGGCGCTTCGAAGCGAAAAGCGCGGCTCGTGGATTCCGTGTCCCTCGCGTCGGGGATGGAGGCGCGGCAGAAATCGAAACCCGCATCGGGCGAGCAAGACGTGCCGCTCCGAGACTCGTTGGGGGTACGTACTGACTATTTGCGATTTCTTTTCCAGCCGTTTCCAGGCGTTTTTATTTCCGTCTGCCTGTATAGCCTACCCATATGTATCCCCCTATTATCCTTCGCACCATTCGAAGCGTCGACGACACAGTCCGTGGTCGCTCGGCGTCAAAAATGGTGCCACACCGAACACACCGCGGCCCTAGTTGGGAGCGAGGCGAATCGAGACTGTCGGGGGTTCTGTACCTGCCGGTGTCGAACCCGTCAGACATTTAAAGCACTTTCAAAGCACGTGTCTTTGACCCTTACCTTCGCATCAACGCTGACCTTTCAACTATAACTCAACCCCTTTCAAAACCTTCCAGGATCGCCGCAACAAGTACGAGCGCGGAGTGAACAAAAAGCAAGCCGCCGCGGCGCGAGAAGCGGAGGAGGCGGGGATGTACGACGGCGACGCGCCTAGGGCTTCGATTCCAGAGGAGGATGCTGAGTACCTCAATGCAGCTGCTGCGAGGGATGCAAAACGCGCAGCAAAAGAAGAGAAGTACCGGCGCAGCGCGGGCATCGCGGTGCCTATGGAGGAGGAGATGGACGTTGACGAGAAGCGCGACGTGGGCGGGAAGATCATGGCCAACCGCGGGCTCACCCCGCACAGGAACAAGGAGCACAAGAACCCAAGGAAACGGCTCAGGGGGAAGTTCGAAAAGGCGGTTGTTCGGCGGAAGGGGCAAGTCAGGAGCATGCGCGAAGACGGGGGGGGTTACGCGGGCGAACAAAGCGGGATCAAGACGAGCGTCACGAAGTCGCGGAAGTTCGGAGCGTAGATTTGTGTATCGAGAATTTACCATTGACACTGTGTGCGATACTCGTATTGAATACGAGTACATCAATACACTGTCTCCCCTATGAAATGAATGCTTCCCCTTTCAAACCGCATCATCACCCTTTCAGACCCAAACCTTAGGCGACGATCTTCCCGCTCTTCGCCATCAGGTTATCCACCACTCTGTCCATGTTCGCGATCGTTTCCAGCGTGACTTTGTACACGGTGTTTTTCTCCACGGCGTCGTACACTATTAAGCAGCCCTTGCCCTGGTCCAAAATCCCCTCGAACTTCCCATCAAGAATCATCTGCGATAGTTTCGTTTCGACTTCTGCAATAGGGAGCTCGATTAGGGTCGCGACGTGGCTGATTTCCACCTGCGAAAACGGCTCGATGACCCTCAACAAGTTCTGCTCCATCAAAGAATCTTGAAGCGATCCTAAATGAGCTGAGATGATCGGGTCATCCCCTAATTCAGTCTTGTGCGAAATCAAAACTGTCTGAAGGTCTTTTAACGACCGCTCCTTGTACGCCGCAGCGACCGCCTTCATGGCATCCAACTCAACGCCCTGGTGCTTTGCCCCCCCTTTCGTCGCCGCCAAATTAGCAACCTCATCCGCCTGGCCGCACATCACCTTGCACATCAGCATGTACTTCAGCGCGGCTCTGGCTTTGCCGTCATCTTCCAAGTTGTTCAGCTGCTCGAACGCCTCGAAGAAGTACGAATAAGCAGTCTTGTAGTCCTTCTCCTCGGCGTGCAGGATCCCAGACTGCGCGTCGATCACGCACTGCACGGAGGGCGGGACGTAGATCGCGTTGGAATTAGTCCGCGCCGCGGTCAACGCTGCCTTAGCCTTGGGCATGTTTCTAAGTGCATAATGGATCTTCGACTCTAACAGGTGAATATCCACCAACAAAAGCTTGTCATCCAGCTTCTTAACCTCGAAAGAAAGCGATCCAATGACTTTCAAAGCCTCAGGGTAGGACTTTAAACTCAACCTCAACGCGGCTAATCGTAACTCAACCCTGTGCCTCAAAAAAGTTCGCTTCTCAACCTTACTCCACGCCACCATCTCTTCGCACAGATCGACTTGCAGTTGGTCGCAGTTCTCCATCGTGGCGAGGACATCGATGACGCTTCGCACGATCTTCGCTGTTTTTGCTTTCGGGACTACTTTGAATAAAGGGCGCAGGTCGGTTAACAGGGTTTTCAACGCAAGCGCGTCGCCGCCCTTCGCGAACAACTTTGCCAAACGATCTACTGCTTGCTCTTTGACCTTGACTGAATCCGCATCGGTGGACTCGGGGGCGAAGATCACGGAGCGGTAGGTCTCAGCCGCCTTCCCTGGGTCCATGTCCTCTGCCTTGGCCGCGGACGCCGATAACGCAGCGAGCTCGGAAGCACCCATCGCAAGTGTGTTGTATTCAACCGACTGGATCTAGCTAGGTACAACCTTTTAGATCTACCGCCCGTTTGCCTTTTGAAGTGTGCCGAGATCAGATCTGAGGAGGAGGTTAGCTACCTTAGCTCACGTATCCACTGAGTGCTCTCTTGCAGTCGCGTAAATACCGGGTCCGTGCGTGTAGTGAACTCGCGCGCGCACTGCGACGCGACGTGTGTTGTGGCACGGAGAGTTCAACCAAGGGGAGGGTGACGCGACGTGCCTGATGATGAGACGATGACTTTCGGAAATGAAAAGGGGAACTCAAAAAAAAAGACGTTTGTCTCCCAAAACGGCACCACGCTCTCTCCTTCCAGTCATCACGCGCCCACGCACCACACGCGTCAATATGTCCGAGGAAGAACCGCCCGCCGAGGCTCCCACTGAGGTGCGTTTGCGCGATGACCAATACATCGACACCGCGTATTCCCCCTGCTCTCATCACGATGCCTCTTTTCTTCTCACCGATGGATGTCAACCCGCTGACGTTTCCATCCGATACGCAGGAGCCCGCCGCTGAGGAGCCCGCCCCCGCGGAGGAGGCCCCGGCCGAAGAGGCTGCTCCCGCTGAAGACGACCCAGCGGAGGACCCCACCCCCGAGGACCCCGCCTCCGCGGGGGAGGCCCCGGCCGAAGAGGCTGCTCCCGCTGAAGACGCCCCCGCCGAGGAAACACCGGCTGAAGAGGCTGCTCCCGCTGACGAGGCACCCGCTGAGGAGGCCGCGCCCGCGGAAGAGGCTCCCGCCGAGGCGGAGCCAATTGCCGAGGCCATCCCACCCTCCCCCGCGGTGGACAAGCCCAAGGGCGTCCCCGTTCGGCAGTACCTGGACGAGACCGTCGTGCCAGTGATGAGGAAAGGCCTTCGAGAGCTTGTGAAGCAACGCCCGGAAGACCCGTTTCAGTTTCTGGGGGAGTACATCATAAACAACAAACCGAAGTGATTTTGGGGTGCGCGCGGGTGCTCTTGGAATACGAATACGAAGTGTAAATCATCCTATCATCACAACAACCCTCTTTCGTTCCCCTCCCTCAGCGTCTGCCTATCCGGCAAGCCTTTGGAATTTCGTTCGAGCTGCGCGAAGTGCGTGCGTTCGGAGTATTGGAACGGAACGTATTTTTGTTTTCTTTTTTCGCTCACGACTTTTACAGATTCGTTGATGTCATCGTCGTCACACTGTTGCGCCATTGCAAGCTCTCCCGCATCCACCACCGCGTCGTACTCCGGGGCGTGAAAGAACACAAGACTCATGCGGTCTCTATGGGTTATGGTTTTTGATTTACTATCCGTGGATTCATCACCACTAACATTATTTACTCTGTGCCGCGTGCTTTTCCACTTGTCGTTTGTCCAAAACTGCGCTGCGTCTCCTAAATTTACCAATAACGAATTTTTCACATTCGGAACGTCGATCCATTCCTCGCACCCATCGGGCAACACCTGTAACCCTTTTGGGCCGTTTTCGAAGCGCAAAACCGTCACGTCAGTGGGGTCCGTGTGCGGGTGGACGAGTATATTTTTGGAAGTACTACTTGTTGTATGGGTATTGTTCCTGCCGTCAGACGTCTCATCACTCTCATTATTCTTCGGGTACCTCAGCGCGACTAAGTTTGATACTTGTTTTTTGCTTTTCTCGACGAAGAACTCGGTGGGTAACTTGAGCGCGTACGCGAACGCCCTGTGTAGTTTTGACACGAATTCAGTGCACTCCCTGTAGTAGGATGCGTATTTGCTTTCAAACTCTTTCGGTGCAGCAGGCCACCGGTTTTCTTCCCCGAAATACAACGCCGCGCGATTATCGCCGTTACTTCCGGAATAATAAGGATCCTCACGATTTACATCAACCGGGCCGCAGCTGAACTTCTCGTGCAAGTGCGTCGGCCTTACTGCGTTGGAACAGCCACCAACCGGTATGTAACCCTTCTTCAGGTTATTGACCTTCATCTTTTGCTCGAGGGGAAGCTCAAAGAACTCTCGGGACACGCGTAAAGCATCGCTAACAACCTCATCATCGATGCCGTGATTCACGACCTGGAAAAAGCCCACGGATTCGCAAGCGTCCGCGATCTCGCGCACCACTCTTTTATGCGCCTCAGTGTCGGAGCCCTCGAACGCGGAAAAGTCAATCGTGGGAACCGAAACAAGGGAGGACATGGAAACGCAAACAATAAGCGCACCACCGCGCCAACTCCGCGCGTGCCGCTCTGAGGTTATGAGAGAAAATGCGAAACTTTTGTTGTTGTTTTGTTTTGATGTCGTCGTGGACGCGTTTTGTGATAACAATGATCCGTATACAATGTACTTTCTCTCCCCCCTCTACACATAGACACAAACCCTCTACCGTCTATCCGTCTTCCCGATCCCCCGTTTCCCCGAAAACAGGTGCTTCGGCATCTTGGTGATGATGGTTCTGTCCGCTTCGCCGATTTTGGCGCGCTTGTTCCGCTTGCGCTGCGCTTTGTCCGCCATCTTCTGCGCCCTCATGCGCTCGTCGTCGTCGCGCAACCCGGCGCCGGGGGATTTATCGGCGCGGTCGGTGCGTCGAGCCACGGACACGCTTCTGCTCTTGCTGCTGTGCTTGCGAGGCTTGTCCTCTGCGTCACCATCACCCATCTCCTCATCAGCGGCAGCAGACCTTGATCGCTTCCTGATTCTCCCCTCCCTCGCCACGCTCTTGTCGCGCGCTCTTTTGATCGCCAAACTCGGGTCGATGCCCATGGCACCCAAGGATTCCTTCATCCTCTTGGTGGTGGCGCGCTTTGCCGGGTCCGCGTGTGATGCGGAAACCGTTCGCGGTAACGTAGGAGCGTTGTTCCCCGCGGACTTCTTTCGCCGGTGCATGTCCACTAAATCCGCACGTCGCGTACGCACCTCCTTCAGCATCGCCTTTTCTTCATCGTCCAGATCGGGTTCAGCTTCCATGTCCTCCTCAGCCTTCTCTTTGGCCCACTTCTCCTCGAGTTCGTCCTCTTCGCGCTCCAGCTCCGCCAACCGCTCGTCAATCTCAGGGTCGATGAAGTCCGCCACGTTTTTGCCGTTGAAAATCTCGGGCATGATGTCGTACTTCCACGAATCGTCGTCGAGCTGGTAGTCTTTTCGCAAATCGGCGCTGTACACCCCGGCGCCCCCGTTCAGGTCCTGCATCTCTTTTTCGGTCGTGATTTTGAGTGAGCCGTCTGCCTTTTTGAGCCTGTTTAAGGCCACAGAGTGAGGAATGACAGCAGGCCGGCTCAACGCATCCCTGGGCTTGGGCTGCGCGACGTGCAGCCTGTTCAGCACTTCACCCGCCCGCCGGCTCGCGAGCTTTTGCTCCACCCGAGCCGCGAGCAGCTTGTCGCAGCACACCTGCTTCACAAGCGCCACGCCCTCTTCGTTGAGCGTGCTCATCGTGGGCAAGTCGTCCTCGTCGTCTCCCTCCATTCGCAAGGATGCGGGCCCTCGTGCAGCGTCCCTCATCCCATTAACCAGCGCCATGTCCTCAGGTTTCAGCTCCTCCAACTTCCTCACGTCAGTTTTGTTAACCGCCACGACCAACGGTTTGTTCGCGAACAAAGGTTTAATCGAGTGGAACAGCTCACTCTGTTGCTTAATCGTGTACCCGCACTGCTCCGAGGCGTCCACGATGTACAAAACGACTGCTCTGAGATGTGCCATGGCGGTAATACTCTGCATTTCAATCGTGTTGCGCTCCTCCAGCGGGCGGTCTAAAATTCCTGGGGTGTCCAGCACTTGCCATCTGAGGTATTTGTAGTCAGTGTGCCCCACGTAGATTGACTTGGTGGTAAACGCATATGGCTGCACCTCCACGTCCGCCCTTGTGACTTTGTTCATGAACGACGACTTGCCGACGTTGGGGTACCCGCACACCAAAATCGTCCGCGTGTTCGGGTCGATGGAGGGAAGACGGCTCATGTGCTGCCTGACTTGCTCTAAGTACGCAAGAGACGCTGCGTGCTTCTTCATGATGGTGCACATCCGGCCAAGCGCCGCGCGTTTCAGCTGTTTGCACCGGTACAAGCTATCCCCGTACTTCAGCAATTTAACGTAATCCTTGGCAATCTTGTCGATGATGTTGCGCGCCGTGTTTAACTGACCGAGCGCGAGCTTGTAGTGATCCTTGTCGTACAGCACGTTGAGCAAATCTGAGTAAAACGGGTGAATGTCGTCCACCCTCGGGAAGTCATCCAAAATCCGTGAAATCTTCTCGTTCCAGCTCGTCTGCGTGAACTTCACCTTGCGCATGTAGAACTGCCGGATACGGGTGATGGCGTACCCTCTGTGAACCACGGTCGGGGTCTGCCTCTGCGTTTTGGAAAGCACAACATCGATGAAATCCTTGGCGGTGGGGACCTGTTGATTTATGGAGGGAAGGGAGAGGTGAGTATACATGTTCATCACACGAGTCGACACGAGAAGCGTCGGTACGCGTTACCCTTCAGCCATAGAAGGAAGAAGTCGCGAGAGGTACCGAAAGAAAACCAGGGAGACACCGAGCCAGCCCGAGGTGCGTTGGGCAAACACTTCGTTTCGGGCGGCGGCGGCGGCTCGTGCAATTTCTCGACACGGGCGGCGGTAGTCAGCGCGTGAGGACGTCTCTACGTACCGTGGTGATCTTCTTGAAGTTATACTGCATGGAAGCCATGGCTGCCGCGGAGAGACGTTGCCTGGTCTACACGACGCGGGTGCTGTCTTCGTGGCGCGCGTGCCTCGCAGTGGCGAGCGACAAGGCAGCGAAACGCAAGCAGTTTGAGAAAATGACGGCGCCAGTCAGGGCGCGAAAGGGGTTTGCAAATGTCCCAAAATAAATGTATTTCTATGGTAGTTAGTTTAAACTACAATGGTTAATCAACACGGACGCAGAGAGGAACCTGTCCCTGGTCCCTTCAAAGTATCCCAGTCACCCCCACCACGAGCATGGACGCGACGAGTAACAAAAGACTCGTCACGTTCATCCGTTTCGCGCTTCTAGGTGCGAATTCAAACTCCTTGAGTAAAACGCTCCACGATTGCGCGGTGAACACAGTCGAACTCATCACCACCGGCCAGGCGAACACGGCGCCGGTGTCGCCCATCAGCACTGCCGCGATGCCGTACGTGTGGATGTGGAACGGCATTGCAACCGCCATCAATGCGCACATTAAAATGGCGTGGAGATTGTAATTAACCGTCACCGAACAGTTGTGTTCGTAGTGCGGGGTCCAGAACAATTTCCACGTGTCATTGACCGTCAGTAAATAGGAACTATACGTCAAGTGCCCAAACGCGTTGCACGCGAAACACAACAACCAAATGGGCATCGCGGCTGTTTCATCGCTCAACCCCGTGTCCTTCCCTATGTTGATTACATCACTCCCGAACACGAACGCGAACTGTAGCATCGAGGATAAAACGCCCCCGGCGAGGCACCACACCATTGAAACCCAGAAGGAATTACCGTCATCACTTTTTCTCACCTCCACGTCGCTCGCGTTAATCACCTCTACGTCCTTGGTTGTGACCTCTGTTGGTTTATTACTTCGATCCTTTAACAACCCCGCTTTCGCGCCCGCGGTGAACCCCGCGATCCCAAGCCCTACGCCCACTACGACGCCAACGACTTGCGCCACGCCTAACTTATTCGCATCTAACGCCGCTGGAAGCGCGGTTCCAATCACTAGGATTTTGGAAATACAAGTCAGTCTTTTGTATGGGCAAACAGTCGGGCGGATGTCTTGGGACGTATTGCGTGCTTCGTATCGGGATGATGAGGAGTCCCTCACAGGATCGTTCTAAAATCCTCCAAACTTGTACACGACGCGCGCAGTACAAGGCGAGCAGGATTTTACGGGATAAAAAAGACGTACCTATTATTATCCCCATCACTATGCTCGTCCCAAGCGCCACCCCTAGCCTTTTAATCGCCTGGCCGAACCCCACCCCGCCCCACCCCCACGCCAGGGATGGGATCACGATGGCCCACAAGTGTTTAGGCTCAGCTTCGTTGAAAATCTCCCGTAGGACATCCACTCCCACCACCGAGAGCACGAAAATCGTGTTGAAAACGGGAATGAGCACGTTCGCAACGAACCAGATGTTTTCCCACGCCCATACCGTTCCCGCGTACACAGAACGCGGCGCATCCGGTTTCGTTGGCAGGTTCCAGCTTCCGTTAGCAAGGCCACTGCACACGGCACAGGCGACGCCCGCGGCGGCGGCCATGGCGCGCCGAGGAGTAATCTCCTTTAAAAAATCTCCGAAACGAAAAAACAACGAAAAGAGATTGTTCAGATTCTCGACAGAAGCATACCTATATTGCCATTGTTTATATAAATAACTACTAAGCCTATTACCTAACTAGGAGTCTCACGTTCAGAAGCATCCCCCACTCCCGCTAGCCTCATTATCGACCCGAACAGCGCGTTCTTTTCGGATCTTTCTCGTTTCTCTCGCCGTTCGACCGCCGGCGCGGAGAAATTTAAAGCGTACCCTTTCGTGGTTCGATTAATTTTCAATTTCTCAATGCGCTCCTTCTTCGCCGCTTCAATTTGTAAACGCTCTTCAATCGCTTTCAAACTTTCTCGTTTTTGAGATTTCAAACTGGTTGTCTTACCTGCTTTCGGTTTCAAATCACTCGAAGCAGCTTTCGCAGTCTTCTTCTTCAAGCTCTTCGCCGTCGCGTTTATCTCTGACAGATTTTTTTTGCTTCGCTTGCCATCTCTTCTCGTGACTCGCCCTTTTTTCGTCTCCGTAACTTTACTACGTACAATCGATTTACCTACGTCTTTCCTTTTATCAAACCCCCCCCCTGGCGTGAACGTAACGATGCCGTGCACTTTGTCAGGGTCATTTTCAGACCCGAAGCCTTGTGTTTCCAACTCCTGTTCCAACTTCCGAGCGTCGCGAATTGAAAAATTAAGTCGGTCGGCATCGACGTACCCGGCCAACGCGTTCGCGCTTTCCCTCAACTCCTTCGTGGAGCTTCTTTGCAACCCCAACTCAATCGCCGCAGCACACGCTTTCCTCAAGGCTTGCGCGTAGTCGTATTCCGGGAAGCTCAGCGGACACCTTAGGCTGAACCAAAGATAAAGGTCGTACGCGTTGTGCGCTTGCTCTAGGATTGATAGCTCGCCTTGCGTTTTTGGAGGTGCGAATTTCGGGGCCTGAATTGTTCGAACAGATACCCGTCCCCTCTTTACGAACGTCTCCGCGAACGTCACTAAAGCCTTGGCGCCCGGCCCGTCAATATCCTCCGCAGAACACGGCGCCACCGCGAACATCCAGTGGTCCTCCAGGGTTAAGGGTAAGTGCTGTACTAACTTAGCTGCGGCGATCATGTCGTCGCACTTGCGGGGGAAGTAATGGTTTGATGGCGTTGAATCGGTGTGGAATACTTTTAAAATGTCAGATAGCGACACGTCAGGTCGTGCCTCGTGGAACAGCGCGATTTGGTCCAGGGTAGGCGCGATACACGCGGTTTTCAAATCCACAACCGGCGCGTTGACGGACTTTTTCAGCTCTTTAAGCTCGTCCTTGCGCATCGTAGTAGCTCCTCCTTTATCAGAGCCCATTCCAAATCTACCAGCCCGTCCAGCGATTTGCTTAACTTCCGGAGGTAACAAATTTCGCAATTCGCTTCCGTCGAATTTCTTCAAAGTCGTGAAGATCACGCGCTTGATTGATAAATTCAAGCCCATTCCAATCGCATCTGACGCAATCAAAACGTCGTACCCAGAGTTCAACCGGTCATTGAACAGCTCAGCCTGCCGTGCCCGCGCTTCTGGAGGCAAACTCCCATAAATAACACACGCTCTTTTTCCAGCCTCAGTTTCCACATCCTTTTTCAGTTGGTGCACGGCTTTTCGCGAAAACGCGACGAGGCAATCGCCAGATTGGACGTCTTTGATTTTTTTTAATGGTTGTTTCAGCACCTGTAGCGGCTGTAGTCTTTCATACCTATGAATAGTCAGAGTGTCTCCTAGTTCCGCGGCGATTAATTCAACTAGCGGCACCATCGCAGGGTCTCCGCACAAGTGCAGCTCCTTTGCAGGGAGGCCTAAAATTGCTCGCGAAAACGCGTACCCCCGTGAAGCGTCACCGAGTAAATGCGCTTCGTCAATGACAGCAACGTCTACCACTCGATTGGTATCAGCCATCTCAACCGTGCAAGCTACATGTTTCGATCCTACGACAAGTTTCTTCTCCTGCCCCGTGACTAAGTTGCAATTTAAGTCGTCAACCGCTGAGTTAATGCCCTCGGCGACTTCCCAGGCGAGCAAACGCAACGGGCTACAATACACTCCGCTCTCCGCTTGTTTCAGTTTCTGAATGGCCGAGTACGTTTTTCCCGAATTCGTCGGGCCGACGTGCAGGTGGATTTTTCGTGTTATGTTCCTTGCAGCCGGGTACCACTGTCCTGGGTTCTTGAGGTCCATGATGATGGACATTAAATCCTCGGGCGTTTGGGTATGATTTGTTGTGTATCTCCGCTGTAAATCGCGGTCGACTTGAAGGTCGGAGGGTTTTCTGGTTTCGCGATTTTTGTTTTTTTCGTCAAACGCAGACGACGATTCAGACGATGACACGCCATCGGGACTCGGCGTGTTGGTCGTAGTCATGGATGATTGCATATTTCGTGAATCCATTTCATTTTCCGGTTTGGTCACCTTTGTGTCTCCTAAATTTTGGGACAACTTCTGCGTCGATACGCCTCGGGAAATCGCCTCTGCGTTGTATGCGCCAACCGCGTCCTCCATGGAATCAAAAGTCCCCAGCCCCTTTTGGGGAACACCGCCGCCCGAAATGCGAACGGAAACGCGGCCGTTGGGTCGCACGGTGATGCCTTTCAAGGTAGGTTTTTGTCTCTTCGTTTCTGTAGGTGCTGTCTCGTTCGCACCACCCGCTTTTGTGGCGAACGAAGATGAGATGACACGAGATGTGTGGAGGTCATGTTTAGCAACACAATCGCGATGGAACCACGAAGCGCACGAGTTTTCGCCGAGCTGCCATTGACGCGACGACGTGCCCCTCGCTGTGTTCGCCGTGGCCCTGAATTGAGGAGCACCGACCGCTTTTGCCACCGCCTTGGCCAACAAACGCACAACTTCGCCCCGTCGGTCCAACATCCCGCCAGATGACACAACAACGTGCCTGCCAACACTGTGGAGAGGACACACCGCCGCCGATGTAATCAGATTTCTCAATGAGAGGTATCTCGTTTTTGGAAAACTTTTCGTGGGATTGATGAGGACAACGACGCTGATGAAGGAATAGGGTAAATAAGCGTGCACTAGTTACTGACGAATTTAATCTACTCGAAGCATCCTTAAGGTATTACTTCACTGTCATGTGCTAAGGCGTCGCTAGTCAAAAAGCGCGCCGTCATCGTGTCGTTCGAACCGCCTCCGTCAATCCATCATTGGAGCCGCTGAGGTTCGTCCCAACTCTGTGTTCGTCGATTCGCGAAATAATGCGAAGACGTGTCATTAGGTCAAAGACCTGTTTGTTGCTATGTCTAATTGTCAGTGTTAGGGCAGGGTTAGGGTTCTTTAGGGTTTAGATCGACATACACCCTGACAGAAACCCTAATCAAAGCCCTCATCGAAGCCCTCATCACATCCCGCTCCCCACCCTTTGCATGATTTTCTCGTGCGCCCACCGCGCGGTTTCTTGGAGCGACGAATCCTGGTTCGGGTCCATGCACTCTTGGAGTAACTGTTTCCAAAACGTCTTCTGCGAGTAGAGCTGTCCTATTCCGTCCATAGTGTCCGCCATGTCCCCCATCACACCGACCATCGCACGTGTCACCGCTTCATCTCGGTCCGCATCCTTCGTCACTTCCTCCACGAATGATAACACGAACTCGGCGTGCTGCATTAACAGCGCGATTTTGCTTTTGTCTTTTTTGAACCCCTGAAGCATGCCGGCGTACGCTTCGAAGATCCCGTTGCGCAACGCGTTGTTGTAGTCAATCATCTCCTCGTCGTCTTTCGGTTGACCCATGGAGAGCTGCGTGGCGCTTTGGAGCATGGGGGCGACGTACGCTAAGTACTTCTCGAACACGGGGCCGATTGCTAATGCGATGTCACCGAAGCAGCTCAAAATAGGCGGCTTGACGCTTCTGTGCAACTGTTGACTCTGAAGATCCGTGAGTAACTGACTCACGATTGGGTCGCACCACCGAACGATTTTGTCATCCAGCGCTCGGCACAAATCCCCAACCACCCCGACCGTGACGTTGCACACTTCGTACTCCTCGTGGTTCTTCAGGCCGATGTCAATGAACGGGAACAGGGCGTCGACGTATTTTTCGAAGTTGCCGTCGCACGCGTAGGCAAGCGCGCCGACGCACAACATGGCTTCTTCGTGCACCGTCGACGCGTGGCTCCCCAACACGCGCAAAAGCATCTGCATGATCTGGTCCGCAAACTGGTTCACAAGAGCTTGCTGCGCTTCAACGCCGGAGGATGACATCTTTTGAACGATCGTTTGCAGTGTACCGCAGAGTAAGCCTTGCGTTTCACCGAGCTTCTCTTTCTGCTCCGCGGAAGCGCCCAGCGTTGATAGCGCGTCCAGCGTCGCGCTTAGTTTTTGCAAAATCAGAGGAATCAAGTGCTGCACGACCGCCGCCGCTTCCTTGGTGCTCGCCCGGATGATTTCGTTCAACGACTCGTACGCTTCCATTCTCAAGCCGAACTCAGCGTCCCCGCGCTCGGAGGCGTTTAACAGAGCTTGAACCGTGCCTTGGAAGAACGGCGCGAGCGCGGCCCTCATGGGGTGGTACTCGTCGTCCCCAACGCACGACACCGCAAGGCGCTGCAACGCCCAGCACGCTTTGCTCGCCACGAAGGGTTTGTCCTGAAGCGCCGCGACTAAGTTGGTCATGACGTCATTCAAGTTTTGCGCGTTCACAACCGGGGGCTGGGCGTGCCCCACGAACTCAAACACCCTGCCGATGGTCCACGCCGTCGTGTCACGCACGTGCGAGTTTTCATCCTTCAGCGCGATGAGGAGGAAGGGGAGCGCTTGTGCGGCGACTGGCGCGAGCTTGTCTCCATCCGGCCCCTCCAACACTGAACCAAACGCGAACGTAGCTGCTTCCCGCAAACGCCACTGTTCCTTGTTCCCGATGTTCTGAGTGATGAAAGGCATGACGACGTCCACTACCTTGTCTCTGACACACGTAGCTACTAATCCCAAGCACGTACCGCCCGCCATAGCGACGTTCCACGCGTCGTCGCCATCTTCCACTTGGTCCTCGTCTTGCTTCGTTAAAGTTTCCAACAACATAGGAACCAACTGCCCCAGCGCTTGTTCCACGAACCTGTGATACACAGGCGGTGTCCCGTCCACCCCATCCTCAATCTCCTCTTGAATCGCAACCTCCTCTTCGCAAACCGCGCTCCAGAACTCGATGGCTTGCAGCGCGACGGATTCCTCATCATCCTTCGTCGCCTTGACGGTCAAGTTGAAAATCGCGGTGATGTACGGCGCGAGTTTGTCGTAGTAGTTCTCAGCCACCCCGACCAACACCTCGTACGCCGCCTGACGCACCCGCACGTCAGGACACACCGTGCACTCACACGTGACCTGCATGATGTGATCCCTTTCGTGTTGGCGTTCAAAGTTTTGCTCCGCGAAGAACATTGCATTCGATAACGCGACGCAAGCGGCTAATCGAATCTCGACGTCCGGTTCCTCCTTCCTCATCCCACTAAAAATAGCCGTCAGCATCGCGTTGACTTCTTGTTCGTTGAGCTGATCAGGGTCTATCTCCTCGCAGATGAACCCTAGGGCTTCCAGGGTGGCTTGGCGCAGTCCAGCAGGCGCGGCAGTGTTCGCCACGTTGGCTTGCAACCCACTCACTAAATCAGGCCACTGCTTGGACGGGATCTCAGCGCCAGCGATTTTCGCAACCGCCTGCGCACCGGTGTGCCGAATCTCTTTGATAGGGCTCCCCAACGTCGCCCAGACGTGCTGCTTGATTGTTGAGCGCGTGTTTGAATCTATTTGCAGCCACTTCTGTTGAAGTAATTGCTTTCTTTGCTCGTCCTTCGCGTTGAGCGCGTTTTTCAGAATCAAACCAGCCAGTCTGCGAATCTCGGGAGGTTTCTGATCATTGCCCAGTTCCGTTGCCAAACCGGTCAGGAAACCTGCTAGGTTTTGCTCCTGCGCATTCTTCAGCTGCTCCTCCGCGGCTTGCCTGGCGACGGCATCGGGGCTTTGAGACGCGGTGAGGATGGCGGTGATGTCGGCCATCGTGTTCGCGATCAAAGGTGTTTGTCACGCGAAAGTTGTCAAGCGCCCGTCAAAAAGATGAGGGCGGGAACGCGACGCGATCGGCCGACTGCGTGAGTGTTGTGCACTGCGGTGGCGAACACACGGACGGTGGTATTGTCACGCGCACTTAGGGTTTAAACCCTAAACCCGAAACGTCCTGTGCGGATCGTTGTGGAGTGCGTGTGGACCGCGAGGCGGCCATGATCTCCGAACCTCGGGCTTCGTTCCCGCCTGGCGTGATTTATATGGGGCTTATTATAGACCGTGAACAGACCGTGATCAGCAGTTCGTGGGCCCGAGAATCAGAGGCGACCGTTTCGCATGATGTGGCGAGGTGTTGGTTTTGGTTTTGCTCACTTTGGCGGGCACCATGCTGGCGGCGTGCTTCCGCCCGGGCGGGGCGGTGATGAAGAGCGCCATGAAGAAGCGCAAGCGGTTCTCTGGAGGAGAAGGGGGTGAGGCTGTGGAGAAGGATGGTGCGTTGGCCAGCGTATTTGTACACACCCCCGCGACGGACAAGAAGGTAAGCATCAGCGAGGGCAAGTCGTGCGAGAAAACGTTTGGCAGCGCGGATCCGAACGTGGACCGCACTTCCATCGAGCTCCCGTTCCACTGCGATAACTGCAACCATTACATCTTAACCATACGGTACAACTGCGACAAGTGTCACGACTACGACCTGTGTGAGAAGTGCTTCCAGGCGCGGAAAGCGAAGAACAAGCGGAAGTGCCCGCACAAGCATGCCGCCGCGCACTTCACGATCGCGGATGTGGATGAACTTTACGAGCGAACGGACCTGAACGAGACATTGCCGGGCGGGGAAGACAAGGGGGGAGAGGCGAAAGAGGACCCGGAAAAGGCCAAGGCTGAAGACCCTTTAGACCCGGTGCCAACTTTACCCTCCACCGGGGCTACGACTCCGGGGGGGAGCGACCGCACGTGGGACGCCGCGTCCTTCGTCACCCCGCCCGCCAAGACCAAACCAGTGGACGAAAAAGAGAAAAACTCGTCGTGAAACTTTTAGAAATATTCAGCCATCTTGGGGAAATAGCATCAGCGTCCCGTCGGAGTAGCACGATTTGTATTGACCGACGACGTGTACTACAAAGCTCATATGCAGTAGCCTCTCAAACTCGTAAGCCTCTCACACCTTCCACAGGAGAATCGCGCATTGTTTTTTGAGTTCTTGTGGACATACACACGGCGAAGCTTCTCTTTCACTTTTCGTTCACTTTATTTCAACTTGTTCAACTCGAATCGATTCATTCGAGACGCGCGCACGACAAAAGTCGGCGCCTGCAGTCGAAAAGAGCCCCTGGATGAGCAGTCGCGGCGGAGAAAGAGGAGGCCGAGGCCGGGGCGGGGGCGGTGACTTCGGCAGCGGCCGCGGTGGCGGTCGCATGACCGCCGGCCAACGCCCCGTCACAGAGGGCACGCGCATCCAGATCGACGTCCAACTCGAACGCTTCAAGAGTTCCGACGAATCCGAGATCGTGTTCCCGCCCGACATGAGCAACCACGACCGCGCTGTTGTGCACGCGTGTTGCAAGAAGCTGGGGCTGAAATCGAAATCGCACGGCAAGGGCGAAGATCGACGCGTACATGTTACGAAACCGAAAGAATACAAACCTACGGATCACGAGGATCTGCACCCGTTGACGTTGCATGGCCAATCGCTCACCGCCCTTTCCAACCACTTCACGAGGTTCCCGCAAACCTCAAGAGAGCTGGAAACCGCGGCGACCGGGTCGCTGGACGACGCGTGGGACGAGATAGGTGACGATTCATCGGGTGCAAATAATAAAAATAAAAAACGCAAAGGCTCCAGTCTTATGAAGCCTTACCGGAACATCACTCAGAACGATGCGCTTGCCAGGGCGTCTGCGTTGGCGCAACGATGCGCGGGCGACGCTAAACTCGCCGAGATCCAGCGCCTGCGAAACGCGCTGCCGATTTCGCAATTCAAACAAGAGTTACTATCAGCAACTGAACGACACCAAGTCGTTTTGGTCGCGGGCGCGACTGGGTGCGGCAAAACAACCCAGGTACCGCAGTACTTGATCGACCACAATTGGTCCCTGGGGAAGGGCGCGGCGGTGATGTGTACGCAGCCGCGGCGGATCAGCGCCATCACGGTTTCCGAGCGCATCGCGGCTGAGCGCGGGGAACAAATCGGCCAAGCCACGGTGGGGTACCAGATCCGTTTGGAATCAAAAGCCGCGGCGGACAAGTGTTCGCTGTTGTTCTGCACCAATGGTGTGCTTCTTAGGCGATTGACGAGCCCGGGGGCGGACGAAATGCTCCAAGGGCTGTCACACATCGTGGTGGACGAGTTACACGAACGAGATCTGTTTGCTGATTTCCTAGCTGTGGTGTTGCGATCGGCTTTGGTCCGACACCCGCATTTGAAGCTCGTGTTGATGTCCGCCACGGTGAGGGAGGATCTTTTCAGCTCCTATTTCAACAACTGCCCCGTGATCAAGGTTCCTGGACGAACACACCCGGTGGCGGATTACCATCTGGAGGATATCCTGCAGGTGGTGGGGTACGGCGGGCGGGAAGGGGACGCGGCGACGCGAAGGGTCGCGACGGCGGACCCGGATTCCCCGGAAGGACAGCGTGTGCAAGCCGCGACGATGCGCGCGTTTCTGGAAGCTAGCGATGAGGCGTTTGACGATCTGTTAGCCACGATTACGAATAGCGGGGGGGGGTATGCGGATGAACAGGCGCTGGCGGGCGTAGCTCACGTGGGTACTGGCGCGACGCCGTTGATGGCCGCGGCGGGGAAGGGGAGGCACATGGAAGTCACGAGGTTGTTGGGATGCGGCGCGGATCCTTCGCAAAAAAGCAGGGACGGCGGAACGGCGGCGTCCTGGGCGCGGAGGTTCGGACACGAAGACATCGGGTTGCTGCTGGACGCAGCTGGTGAGGAGCTGAACCGGTTAGCGAGCACGGAACAGTCGGCGCTGTCCATGTCTGACTACCAACTCAAAGCGGACCCTGACGAGGTTGATTTGGACCTCGCGGCGGCGCTTATTTACTGGATCATCTCTCAACGGAGTGATGAAGTGAAACGGGAACAAGGAGACGCGAACGCCGCGGACGGCGCCGTGTTGGTGTTCCTTCCCGGGTGGCACGAGATTTCGCAGCTGAGGGATATTCTGGATGCCGATCCGCGGTTTGGGCAGGATGTGCTGGTGCTTCCCCTGCACTCCATGGTACCCCCAGCGGAGCAAAAGAGAGTGTTCCAGCGTCCCTCAAAAGGGGTCAAGAAAGTCGTGCTCGCTACGAACATCGCAGAAACTGCGGTGACGATCGACGACGTCGTTTTCGTGATTGACAGTGGAAGGCTGAAGGAGAAATCGTACGACGCGCATACTGGGGTGTCAACGTTACAAGCTACTTGGATATCCCGAGCGAGCGCGCAGCAACGGCGGGGTCGCGCCGGTCGCGTCCGCCCGGGCGAGTGTTACCGGTTGTACAGCATCGCCCGCATGGCCGCCTTCGCGGACTTTCAGCTTCCCGAGATGCAGCGCTCACCGCTTGAGGAGTTGTGTTTGCAGGTGCGTATGTTGGCGGAGGCGAGTAGCTTAGGGGCGGAGGCAAGTGGAATTGCGGCTACGGTAGGAACTGGTGAAGGTAGCACTGCTGCGTTCTTAGCGCAAGCCCCAGAACCACCAGTTCCCCAAGCCATCACGCACGCGGTGACTCTGTTACAAAATATCGGAGCCCTGAAAGAGGATGAGAGTTTGACGAAACTGGGGCACCACTTAGGGGAGATGCCGGTGCATCCTAGGGTGGGTAAGATGTTGCTGTATGCGACGTTGCTGGGTGTATTAGACCCTGTGTTGACCGTGGCCTGCGCTGCGGCGTATCGGTCGCCGTTCGTCGTGTCAACAGACGGATCCCGCGAATCGGGCAAAGCCGCGCGGCACCACTTCTCCGACCAAGCCGGGGGGGGCAGCGACCACCTCGCGGTCACCAAGGCGTACGTAGGGTGGGAACAAGCGAGAGGTGGAGGAGGTGGAGGTGGTGAGCGCAGGTTCAACCAGCAGAATTCACTAAGTGGCGCTACTTTGAACATGCTGAGGGGTATGCGGCAGCAACTGATTTCCGCTTTGAGTACCAGAGGCCTAATTGCGAACGTCCACCAGGCGAGCGAAAACGCGTCGGCCGGGAGTTTGGTGAGGGCGGTGTTAGCGGTGGGGATGTACCCTTTGATAGGGAGGCTGTTACTTCCGGGCAATGGTCGTGACGGGCAGCAGCAAGCCGGCGGCGGGCAGAAAGCCACGCTCGCGACGTTGCGAGGCGAGAAGGTGAAGATCCACCCGCATTCCGTGAACTGTAAGCTGCACGCGACGGCTATCAAAAACAACGGCCCAGTCCTCGTGTGTTACGACGACATCACTAGAGGCGAGGCGCAGATGTACGTCAGGGAGTGCACCACGGTGACGGCGCCCGCGCTGGTGTTAGTCACCGGGTCGCTCACGGTGGAGGGGTTGCCTCCTTGTGAGATGCCTGAGCATGATGTCAACGATCCGAATGACGTTGCTGAAGCTAAAAAAATGCGAGTCGAAGCCCAACGCCAACAAGACGAATCGAACGAAGCCGTGTTGGTGTGCGACGACTGGCTGAGGTTCCGCGTGCCGCTCGCGGTGCTGTCGCAAATTGCGTGTTTGCGCATCCGACTGGCGAAAGCGTTTGCGCAGAAAACGCAAAAGCCGCACGACGCATTGCCTGCGGACTTAGCAGACGCGCTCGCAACCGTAGCTACGGTGCTGGCGCACGATGGAGGCGCGGCAGCGGTGGGGGACAGAGCGGGCGCCGCGCTCGGAGCGGGGGGGTACGGGCAAAGCTTTGGCGGATACGGCAGCGGTCAGTCCAACAGTCGCGACGGGGATTGGCAGTGCCCCAGGGGGTGCGGCGTGGTGTTCGCCTCGAAGCCGGCGTGCTTCCGGTGCGGGCTTCCCAAGGGGCAAACGGTCCCTGGAGGCGGCACAGCGGGAGGACGGGGGGGAGGCCGAGGAGGAGGGCGGTTTGGAGGCGGAGGTCAAGGCGGCTGGGGGAGGAACCAAGGCGGCGGGTACCAAGGTAGCCGCGGCCGCGGCGGTCCTCCCCCTCCCCGCGGACGAGGAGGTTACTAGCTGATTAATGATTTAGATTCATACTACTATCATAGCCTATAATCATACCTATACTTATACCTTCTACTTCCTGCTGCTCAGCGTTTGCACTTGCCACCCTTGTCTATTCAAAAAAGACTTCCTTGCCGCGATCATGGGTTGCGTCGGGTTTGGTTCGAAAAAGGTTGGCAGAATTTCCTGCGGCATGGCGTAAAACGGAGGGATACCGCCCAGCGCGTTTTCGTTGTCGTTGCGAGTGCGTGGACCGTCGTAGTATAATTCTTCTGAAGGTGCGTTTGAATCATTTGAAGTACTGCTACCCGAAGTACTCCTCATCAAGCTGTCCATCACTGCACCCATGGCGTCGTTATCGGCGGCGTTATTTTTGTTTTTGTTTCCATCGTTTTTCTTTGGCCGCGGTGGAGGTACTTTCCCGCCAGACACAGTCGTGGCTGTTTGCCACCCTATTTGCGGTTCCCACTTGCTTGCGTTCCTCATGCTCTCCAGCAACCCATCATCTAGCCCAGGCGCGACTCTGAAGCTATGCTCAAACCGCCGCATCCTGGCAAACGCTTTCAAATCCCTGGCCCCCGAAAAACCCAGCGATCGATTCCGTCTGTGATCCCGGAACTGGTCGTTACTACAAATCCACGCGTCCCTCTCCTTGGCGTACTCGATTATGGTTAAATCATCACTCGCTTTTACGAATTGTTTCTCCGACACCGCGTTTCTGTCCACCATAATAATCCGCCCTTGATCCACCAGGTCCATCAACCTTTGGTTGACCCAGATACCTTTGCAGATGTACTTCACCACCTCCGCATTGAGCGTCGCTCTTCCGCCGCCGTCGCAAATCGTTTGCAATCCCCCCACCACGTACTCTTTCGGCAGAAACGCCACGACGTCAAAGTTCTTTTGAATCCAGGATTCGTAATTCAGAGCCTGGACCACTCCAGCTGATAACGGGAATTGCCTGCACTTGAACCGGCTTCTGATACTGGTGCCTAGGGACCACGCGATGTTCGCGCCGTCCAGCGCGATGCGCTTGGGGAGCAGGATCTGTCGCGATGAGGATTCGTTGTTTATTTGTTTCGCCACTCCAACTCCATCTCCAACCCCGCTCGCGTCTAGCACATCGTCCCAGCCGAAGATGTCCGCCAAATCTGTGGCCCACGCCTCGGGGTACCGGCCCTGGGGGGTCACCAGATCGTCCGATTGGGGGGGGCGGCGGGAACGCGCGGAGTTGCGGTGGGCGCGAGGGATGACGGCGGCTCGATGATGCGTGTCGGCGGTGGTGGTGTCCAATTTGTGAACACCGCGGCCGCCTCCAAGGCCGCGCGATGGCGACGGGGCGGGCGCGGGGGTGGGGGCAGAACCTGCACGTGATGAGACATGATCCGCAAGCGTCGGAAACACCGAAAATGAAGACATGATCGGGGGCTTTCAAGTAGACGCCGCTGCTTGAAGTGACGGAGCGGCGGTTTCCGAAAACCTTTCGGGGGCTTTCGTGGTCCCCGTTTTCGTGAGGTCCGGGAAGTTGCTGAACGTTGGTTCTCGACATTGGAAGGCGCGCACCCAGGTTGTGGTTCCACCGCACTTCGCGTTCACGCACCGATGGCGGACGATGAGCTCGCGGCGTTCCAAGCGGAGCTGGCGGGCATAGAACAGGATGGTGATGAACCGACAGGTGACGGCCCATCCACCCCGGACGAGAAGCGGTTCGAAGACGATGATGGAACGATTTACGTCTGGGATCCGAAATCTCGAAAGTTCGCACCCGAAGGCGAGGAAGTTCCAGTCGCTGTTTCAGCTGCTGTACCCGCACCGCCTCCAGTGACCTGGTCCGATTCGGACATGGTGTTCGACGACTCTGAGGATAAGGTACAAATGCCGTCGCTTAAGGACACGAAGGCTGGCATGATTTCGGGCAAAAAAGATGTGAAAGCCAAGGAAGTGGCAAAAGACGCATCTGAAACAGAACCCCCTGCGATGAGCGCGATGGCCTCTACGGCTATCGAGAAAGAAAAAGCGCGTAGAGCACGAAAGGACGCTGCTATAAATGCATCGAGTTCAGGTCACGGAACTGGTGGTGACAAGGACACAAAGTTCCTTTCCAACAACAACACGAGTGTTTACGTTTCTGGGTTGCCAAAAGACATCACCGAAGCCGAGCTATTGGAAAAGTTTTCCAAGTGCGGCGTGGTGAAGCTAGACCCTGACTCTGGCGAGCCGAAAGTGAAGGTGTACAGAGACAAAGAAACAGGGCAGGTTAAAGGTGACGCGTTGGTGACGTATTTACGCCAACCAAGTGTGCAATTAGCCACCACGCTTTTAGACGGCGCGGCATTTAGGGATGGAGTCGCTAGTTTTGAGAAAAGTAGCGACGGCGAAACTAACGATGATGATGCATCCAAAACATTCATCATGAGTGTCACTGAAGCGAAGTTCAAAGTCAAGGGCGATTTCGTGCAGAAGAAGGATGGCAGTAAAAAGCGAAAGGCTTCTGTTTTAAAAAAGCAAGCTCAACAAGCCTTGGACTGGGGCGGGCATGACGACGCGATTGACAAAAAAAAACTAGTCGTCGTTTTGCGGAACATGTTTTCCCTGGACGAGATGTTCTCGGATCCTCAATTCCGGGTTGAGCTGGAGGAGGACATTTTAACGGAGTGCGGTAGGTTTGGGGTTGTTTCGTCGGTCAGGGTGTTCACCACGAATCCGGATGGCGTGGTGAGTGTAAAGTTTGCGGACGAACAAGGGGCGGGTAAGTGTATCGCGACCATGGACGGGCGGTGGTTCGGGGGGCTGCAGATTGGTGCGTCGTTGTGGGACGGGGTTAGGAATTACGCGAAAGAGATTCAGGGTGAGGAAGCGTAACCGGAAGCGACGTGAAGTGTGTGGCGTTCAGAAGCGTTCGCAGAACAGCTAGAAGTACATTGTGATAATGATAGAACTAAGTGTGATTTGCAATTTTGTGGTCCTTCCGAGAAATTTTCCGGCCACGACTTTTTTGGAAAAAGCTACTCTTCACGAAAGCGACGCCGCCGCCTCTTCGCGAGGAACAACACACGTCGCGGACGAAGAGATCGTCGTGCGCGAACGATGGGAAGAACACGGAAACGATGCTCGCACGGGAGGGAGAAACACAACTGCGCGGAGTGTAACCCATGTCCTCACGGCAAGGTGAAATACGGCTGCGTGGGGTGCAACCCCTGCCCTCACGGCAAGACGAAAAGCTTCTGCGCGCACTGCAAGCCCTGCCCTCACGAAAGGGTGAAATACAACTGCCTGGAGTGCTGGAGTGCACCTCCTGCCCTCATGGCAAGCTGAAACGCTTCTGTGCGGAGTGCACCCCTTGCCCTCACGGCAAACAGAAAGGCAACTGTGTGGAGTGCAACCCCTGCCGCCATGGCAAGCGGAAACCAGACTGCGCGGAGTGCAGTGGGTGCCAACACGGCAAGCGGAAGAGCAGGTGCGCAGCGTGCAAAGCGGCACGCGCGGATCCGCCAAGTTCAAAGTGGATCAAGCGCGAGCCAGAGAGTTTGCCCGAGATCAAACAAGAGCCCAAGATCAAGTAAGAGCCGTTCACGATTCAAGGCTACTTCGGGTTTCACAAGTAAGACGAAGATAGTGTGTAAATATTTGAAGTAACGACATAAAATAGGAAGTTTAAAATAGTTTAAGGCGTGACGTCTCCGTCGAAGACCATCTTCGCCGGCCCCGTCATAATCACCCTGTTGTCGCTCTCTCTCCACTCAATCTCCAGCGGCCCGCCTGGGAGTTCCACCGTGCACTTGCGTTCGGTGCGGCCTTCAAGCACCGCGGCGACCACGGTGGCACAAGCACCAGTGCCGCATGCCAACGTAGCCCCCGCACCTCGCTCCCAGACGTGCATCTTGACGTAGTTTCTGTTGACGACCTCCACAAACTCGGTGTTGGTTTTCGCGGGGAAGGTTTTGTGCGCTTCGAACGACGGTCCGATGGCGGATAAGTCCAAATCGTCAACCTTGATCCCCCCGTTATCGCACTCCCCTTCTTTCCCGAACGTAATGCAGTGGGGGTTGCCCATGGACACGGCGGTGACGAGCCAGGTGTCTCCTTTGACTTCGATGGGGACTCTTACAGCAGCGCCGTCTTGCGTAGCACTTTCCGTGAATGGCACATCCGGCGGGTTCAAAACGGGTTCGCCCATGTCAACCGCGACCTGGCCGTCCGCTCGGACTTCAGGCTGAATCAGACCCGCCAGGGTGCCCACCTTGTACGCCTTGGGGCTCGCGCCGTCTACGTCCGCGACAAAATTAGCCAGGCACCGGATGCCGTTGCCGCACATCTCGGGCTCGGTGCCGTCGCTGTTGTACATGCGCATGGAGTAGTCCTCGTCTTGTTGCACCAACCCGGGGGGCATGGCGAAGATAACCCCGTCCGCGCCTATGCCGAAGTTCCGGTCGCACAGCTCAGCACAACGTTCGGAACTCATCTTGATCACGTCGCTGTCCCGGTTGTCCACCAAAACGAAGTCGTTACCGAGGCCCTGGTACTTGGCGAACTGCACTTTGTCGGAACCGGCGGCGGCGACGGTCGATGAACGGGGGGAGGCTCTGTGTGCGGTGCGGGCGCGGCGAACACGTGCCGCCAGGGAGGTACCCGGAAGCGACAGGACGGAGGACATGGCGGACATGCTCAAGGCGGGCGACACCAAAGCCGGGTGCGCGCGGGAGTGAGCGATCGCGGTGGTAGATCGAGATGCATAAACGTGGCAACACTCGAGGAGTTTCGTGGAGATTTTTGTGACACCTTTTTTTCTGTCTGCTCCATTCATCAAAAGGTTCTATGACCTACTCTTCTAATGAAACTAGTTATCACACACTTCCTGATATCCCTCATATCCACCTCGATATATTCCTCAGCCACTTGGGTGGGTTTCTTTTCGTTTCCGAAACCGCGGCGTACGCGAAGGCGGCGACCGCGGCGCTCGCGACTCCGAAACCAATTTTAACATTCGGAGAATTAGAATCTAACTGTACTCCGAACGTCTCGTTAGTACTTTCTACTGCACAAATAAACCCACCGTTCAACACACCCACCGTGTCGCTCCATATGGAAACTGAAGGCTGTCCTGTCGTGGAAGCAGTGCTACTACGGGTCAAGGGATCCGTGCCTGATGTCTCCGCGGTGGCCGTTTCATTGACATTCCCTTCTCGACCGTCACTTGTCGCAACGCCATTTAGATGACCTTTCGGAATATCAGTGTTACCCTCGTGATTTGTATCATTCATACCTTGCCCCACCCCTAATTCTTCGAAATGCCTTTGCCCCTTCTCACGTTCTAAATTCAACCGCCTTTTCTCGGAGATGACGTCCACTAGCCTCTCCCGCGCGGTCAGTGGCAGGGTTGCGAAATTCAACCGCACCCAATCGGCGGCGCCCTCGACATCCAATCGCCGGTCGCACAAAACGTCGATGGCGTATAGCCACGCCGAGGCGGAGACTGTTTGCTCATACGTGTCAGAAGTACTAGTGCTCGTGTTTCCGTTTTCAGTGCTGTTTCCTTCGCGTCGCGCGGCGTCGCGAAACACGCACGCCAGGGCATCCGCCGCCGCCGCTTCAGCTTTTATCGCGTCAGCATCCCCATCATCATCCCCAACTTCATTAGATCCTGAAGTACCGTCCTCACCCGGTTTTCCTCGCGGCGCTGCGACGAGTTTCAAGCACGACCACAGCAGCAAGGTTTGTAACTCGAACGGGTCACCTGGGGTTCCCGAAACTCGGCGCGCGTCACCCGTGTGCGTAGAACCCAGCCTGCCGAGCTTGTACTCCGCCTGGACCCAGACGCACTCCGAGGCGATTCGGTCGCACGGGGTTCGAGCCACGCGACGCGCCGCGGTCGCAGAGTCCGAGGCTTTGGACCACGATCCACTGACGAGCGCGCGCTCCGCCTCATCAAGCGCGGAACCCATCGGGTGGCGTGTAGCACCACACGGGCGCAACGCGCTGTGATTGATGAGTGGGCGATTCGGAAGATTGACGTTGTTAATATTGAAAGAACCAAAGTGAGAATGGCCAGAGTTTTGAGTACCGCTACATGATTGCATCCCAGTGTCTACAATTGTATTACCTCTATGCCTAGTTAGTCTATTCATTCGGCATCGTCTCCATATCCTCCTGTTCCTCTTTCTCAAACCCGGAGGCGTGTATGGCTTCTCGCGTGAACCCGAAAAAGCGCGCGCTACTATTTGTTGTCGAAGTATTTTCATCTCCAACGCACGTGAATTCCCAGCCTAAATGTTGCCTGCAGCGTACGCAGAACGCGACGGTCCAGGCGAACCCAGGGAACCACGAGAACTCGGTGGATGGTGTGCCTTCTAATGCTACAGCATTTCTCGCCACTCCAGAAACCGTTAGCAAATCGTGCACCACCCCTGCTGGGTTGCAGTAAGATCCGCTCGGGCCTTCCTCGGACATGGAAATTACATTTTCAAGTTGTGAAATTTGGTTGTCGCACGATGCGCACTTCAGAGACACGGCTTTCGTGTCACAGTCGCAAAAGAGCTTCAGTTCCAATTTCAAACGGTCCACCACGGTTTCCGCGCATAGTAACTCGTATCGCGTGTCCAGCGAAACAGGCGCACATGAGGCCACTCGGTGCGATAAAACAGCCGGGTCGGAGGGGAAGGAGGACGTGTGTTTTTCGGTTTTCTCATCTTCGTTTTTCCCATTCGCGCCGCTGAGCACGACTGCTAGCGCAGGTGACGCCCTTAGCCTTCCCGCCAAAACGTGCGGGTCGAACATGTCGTGCACTCTGTCGGAGTGCGATGTGACTTGCGGGTTGATTCTTCGTATTGATGGCTTTTTGACGATTGCATCGCTCAACAGAGTAACCTCGACGTTGGCGACTGCTCTCGCGCCGTCCAAGGCGAAGGAGCTGAAAAGTTTTGGAGGGTCCTTCACTGCGAAACGTACGCATCCTTTCGCCACTAGTCCTGAGTCAGAACCGATCTGCCGAATCTCTGCTAGTGTGCCTACCATTGGAAGGCGTGGTGCGTCCGCGTTCATCCACGCCCCGATGCAGACGACGCCGAAGAAGCCGGTAAGGGGTGGTGGCGCCGCGTTTGCGAGCGCCACAACGCGCCGTGCGTCTTCGTTTAAACCACCCGAAAAGTGGTCCTCTTCGTTGCCCAAAAACAACGGGAACGTGTCGCCTGGGAAGAGCATGTACTCGTTGAACAGCAGAAGTGGAATACGCATGGTCTTCGTGAACGACGTTGAGCTCGTGGAAGCACCCTCATCACTCTGAACCTGATTCGCCACGCGTTCCAAGTCCGCGTGCGATGCCGCACCACTAACATCCCCAACCTCGCCTAAATACGAGTGGAGCGTGGGTGCTACGCGGTCAAACGTGTGGAGCGTACCGCTAGCGTCCACGGTAACAGTATCCTCATCTTCGCCCACCACGCGGATGTCGTGCCCGGGACCCCACATCGCGCGATACGCCTGGGAGTAGAAACTCGCCGGGAGCTCCTCACCATTAGCACGCGCATCTTGTAGTTGAGCCTCTAGTGTTTGCATCAGGACCTCATGTTGGTCAGGGGATTCGTTCGCATTCTCATCAGGCTCGGCTGGGTCGTGTTCCTCGCTCGCGGCGTGCTGGTCTCGGGTTTCATTATCATTCTCATCAGACTCCGAAGTGTCGTGATCGTCGCCCGCAGTATCCGAATCGGGGTCCCCGTCCATGGCCGCCGTGGACGGGCGCGGCGCCCACTGGGTGTGTGTTTTCGAGGCCATCGCACGAAAAACAACAACGAATTTCCATTTCCCGAAAAAGCGCGTCATGCCGCGTCAGCACCACCCATCTCTTGCTTCTCGTTGAGGTTCTCGGACCATCCTCGTGGTAACGTGACGGGAAACATCGTGAAACTCACGATGTGCCGTGTCGCCCGCTCATTCGGGTCGTCCGGGTACACTCAACGGCGCGTATGCCGCCCCCGGTCGTGTCCAACCTCGCGACGAAAAGCGTCCCGAAGAAAATTTGGGCCACTTGGCCGGTGCTGGATTAATTTTTCACCGTGAAAGTTAACCTCGTGACTCAGCGGACCATCTACGGACCGCGTGCCCCCCCACTCGAGCTCGCGCGTGCCCCATTCGCGTCCGCCACTCGAACCGCGCCATGGCCGCGATGATGCACTTCAGCGTGCTCGCCCCCCGCGCCGCTTCTGTGCCCCGCCACAGGCACCAGACACACCGCACGCGCCCAACCCCAACGTTCCCCCGTTTCACGGGAACGCGAAATACACATCACCGGCCAAACGCGGTGTTCGATCCGACGCAGTACGACGCCGTGAACAACACGCACATAGCTAAGACCAACGACGCGCAGCATTACGGAGGACAGGGGAGCAACGTGTATCACGAGGCGCAGATGGGTACACAAGCACAAGCACAACAGGTGAACCCAAACCAACCCCACGCGCCGATGTCAAACCCGGGCGAACCGGATTACTTGCCTCATTTACAGTCGACGCGCCAGCGGTTCATCGACCAAGAAGCGAGTGCGGTGCGAGTTCGAGACTACCCCGTAGCCTCCCGATCCGCCAAGATCCTCCAACGCTTGGTGGAGATCGAGCGCGACTTGATGGTGTTTGAAACGCAAGAGATGGAGGCGAGTTTAGCGAGCGATTACCAAACCGCGGCGGTGGCGAAGCGACGGAAAGACGGACTGCTCGAGGAATTTTACGACCTGCGCTTCGACAAATACGACGAGAGCAGGTACGCTGATGGGTTGGGGGTGAGCAGTGGCTCAGGAGCATCTTCATCGCAGCCACCCGGAGTCAACAATGCCGTGAGTAACGGAGCGGTTAACGGTTCAAACACCAAAGCTGTGACTCCTTCAAACACTGTCCCCGTGCGGTTCACCGTAAACGTGCAGCCTCAGTTCGGCGAGAGCGTCGTGGTGTGCGGCGACGTTCCTGAGCTGGGTGCGTGGGACGGCACCAAGGGTGTCCCGATGGAGTACAAGCTGGATACGAAAACGTGGAGCTGCACGGTTGGGATACCTCAGAGTTCGTCGTTCTCGTTTAAGTTCGTCGTGGTGGGGGGGCTATCGCCGGAGGAGGAAGCGGAAGGGATCGAACGCGCGTTGTTCTGGCAAGAAGGCGCGGACCGGATAATCAGCCTTCCCTTCGACGACGCCCTGTCACTGGACGTCGTCGTGGACTGGGAAGGGGACTCGGAACAGGAGAGGATGTGGCTATGTATGCCGGTGCCGAAAGCGCCGAAAGGGGAAGTGGAATAGGGGGGGAGGGGTTTTAATGTCATCCGGAAGTACAAGACTTGTCACGTCTCTTTTTTCGTCGCGGATTTCCTCGTTCCGTGCGTTTATTTCAGTTTCAATCTCAGATCTAACAATGACATCTTGGGGCGCCCCTCACGACTCGTGTTGCGCATCCAATTAAGCGACGTTTGAGCGCATAATCCGACAGTCCGTCGATTATGGTAGCGCCACATTTCCATAGTACAACCAGGTTTAAGGCGTGCGGTGATGTGCCTTGTGACTTGCCCGCGTTGAAGAACGTGATTTCCCGATACGAGAGATCTGAGGACGGCCAGCGGGTCAAGGACTGGTTCATGCAGACGCCAAGGTACGCCAAGGTGCCTCCCGAGGCGATGGAACGCGACGTTGGAACGTTCTCTCACTTCCGTGGTGAAAGCTCGACGCCGTCCCTTAATTTTGTCGCGGTTGCCCGGACTCCAGAGAGAGACCGAGAGGTAGACTTCTCAGATGCTGATTCGTTCGACTTGTTCAAGCTCGACAGATTAACAGGTTCAAAATTCGCGCTTGATACTTTTGACGACTTCCTGACGGATGAATCCGGCGAAGCGTCACAGCGCCTGATACACGAACTCCTCGTCGCACACTATGTCTCCCAGTCCGTGATGCTAGGCGGAAATTACATTCCGCGCAGACATGAACCGAATGAACCAAAGGCCGGAGAGAAATCAATGCAAATCTTCGTGAAGACGCTCACAGGCAAAACTCTAAAGATGAAGATGTACTCGAGCAGCTCAGGGTTTGACGTGAAGACGCTGATTAAAGAATTGGAAGGCATACCTCAGGACCAGCAGAGGCTCATTTTTGCAGAAAAAGAGATAGATGAAGATCGTACCCTCGCGGACTAAAACATCCAAAAGGAGAGCACGTTGCACCCCGTGCTTTGCCTTCGCGGTGGCATGTACTACGAAACTGCAGGACGCCTGGACAACGCGGAATACGACAGCGGCAAAGATAGCGAGCGCGAAGTCGACGTGAATATTTTGTCATGTGGTCACGAACCCGTTTCGCACAAAGTCGCAGCCTCTAGTAAGCTTTCCACGCTGCTGCCGTCGGCGAGCGCAGACTCTGATCTTGACTCTTCCTCGGATGACGACTCGGGCACTGACGAAGAGGATGGCGTCGACGATCAGTTACGACAGGCGGGAAAACGTGTGGAGGAGCTCAAGACGAAGAAGGCGTGCATGGCATCGACGCATCGCCAGTGAACCGAATCCATCCCTAGCGGTGACCAGGAGACAAACGACATAGCACGGCCCGGCGATCTGGGGGAAGAGACGCTTCGCGCGATGCTGGTGCGGGAAAACGAGTTGCGCCTGGCGCCGGAAACTCAGAGGACGTACGAAAAGGCGGAGGCTAAGTCTCTTTGGGTTACGGACGACGACGACGGCGAGCCTCGATGCGAAGATTGGCTCGAGGTAACTGATAAATTGCAGCGACGAGTGGTTCGCGAGTTTCTTTCGTTTGGCGAAGACGACACGTGGCGCAAAGAAACCCTTCTCCGCGCGCTTCGCAGTGCTACGAATTGGTACCCGTCGTTGCGATCGATTCCGCTTTACGTGCGATTCAACCGCGCGCGGGTCGGTGACCTCCGTCCCGGCGCTGTCTTTCCCAACCCCTCTGTGCTTGGTCTTGACGGTCAGCGCTCTGCTCTCCACGCACTCCTCAACGCACGAACCGCACAAAAAACCTTGCTCATCGTCGGTTCCATCTCGTGACCCCCTATTCGCGGCATCGTTCCTCTTCTGCGGTCGTTGCACAACGAAGCCGCCGAACACAAAATTTCAGTGGATTTCGTGTTCGTGCACGTCATAGAGGCGCACGCGGTAGATGCGTGGCCGATTTCCAGCGGGCGGTACAACCACGGCAACGGCCCGGTTTGAGTGGAGCAGCCGCAAACGATCAGCGACCGTGTTGCGCTCGCGAAGCGGTTCCTTGACGAGCACGAACCTTCAAGTGACGCCTTCGACACCACTCTCGTGGACGACGTCGAACGCGGCGACGCGTTTGAATGACGTTTCGCGCCTTGGCCTTTTCGCTTCTACGGCATCGCGAGGGATGACGGTGACACGGAAACGTTGAAGCTGCAGTACGTGTCGCATCCAAAAAACGCGACGTATGACTTGGTAGCGGTCAGGAACTGGGTTCTCGGCCTTGTGGAAGACTATTTGCCCATAGAAACGAGCGCTGACGGGTGCTGTCCTCGTGCGGGAAAAACGACTCGGTAGTGTGACGTCCTGATTCTCAACTTCGTTATCGGAGCGAATCTCGTGGACTGATGGTACGAGTATTTTGACGCGATACGCGCACCGCCTTTTGAGTTAGATTTAGCTTTAGACGAAGACGATTGATTTGAGACGAGTTGAATACACTGAATACGAATACATTACATTGAGTACATAGGATACAACGCCTCACTTCCCCACGTCCTCCGCGTTGATCGATAGCCCCTTCTTATCGATCCACTGAAACCACGCTGCCCACGTCGGATCCGAGGACAACGTGGCGCGGTTCCCCAAAACGATTAGCCCCCGTTTCGCGCGCGTCATGGCGACGTTTAGTCGTCGTTGGTCGGACACGAACCCCAATGCGCGTTTATCGTTAGACCGCGTGGTACACAGCACGATGACTTCCTTTTCTCTGCCTTGGAACCCGTCAACGGAGTGCACTTCCAATGAATCAGAGTTTGAGTCTTCATTGTCAGTAGTACTGGAGTTATCAATTGAGTTATAACTCCTGAAAGACCTGCCTTCACTCTTGCCAAACTCCGTTTGCGCCCACAGCTCCTTGACGCGTCGCACCTGCGCGCGGTAGGGCGCGATGATCCCCACGTCACTGGAGGAGCGTATGGGTAAGTAATCACTACTACCACTACGAGAAGCTAACAGCAACGCTTCAGTGACTTTAATCGCAATCCTGGCCTCCACCGGGTTTGAAATGCTCAGCCCGTCGCTCTCGCGTTGCTCCTTCCCGCCACTGACCTCGACGAACACAAGGGGGTGCTTCCCCTTCTTCGGCCACTGTATCCCGCTCGGAGCTACTCGGTCCTCCGGCGTAGGGCTAGACTTCACTTCACCTCTATAGAACGCGAGGGAAGGGAACTGTGCCAAGCTCGGGTGCATGCGGTACTGCGTGTTGAGCAAATCAGGCACCACCCCTAAACGCTCCATGCGTTCGAAGAGGGAAACCCCAAGACCAGAGTTCAGGGCTTCCCTCGACGTCACCGTGGGCGGCAGTTGCCGCGCGTCCCCCACCAACACCGAGGTAAGCGCTTTCGTGACTGGAATCAGCGCCGCGGGCTCGGGACACTGCGCAGCTTCATCCACGCACGCTACTCTGAATGTGAACCCTTCCAACAGGTCGTCACCGGCGCCGACGCATGTGGAACACACGACATCAGCGTGGCGCAAAATTGAACGCTCAGCTTGTTGTTCCAGCACGTACGCTTCGCGCCGAGCCCGCGCGCCTCGCGAGGTGTAGTCGCCTTTGACTGTTGCACGAATAGCCGCAGCCTGTTTCCCTAAAGGCCCTTCAGACGCCTGTGCCGTGAGCGTGTACCGCTCCAAATTCGCCTGCACCTTCGCAGGCGACCCGAGACGCACCACGCGAAGAGGTCGCTTTGTGTTTCCAAACTTCGTGTCGCTGTTCACTAACCCACTCACGATGTTGTCCACCGCGACGTTGGACGCAGCGCAGGCCAACACGATGGGAGAGGACTCGGAGTGTTTGGCTGATGTATTAGACTGCTTGCCAGTACTTCGAGAAGCACCAGAAGACTTCGCAGACTGTTTGGCCGTACCTCCGCCAACTCCTTTCGTTTCGATCGACAGCGCAACGGCGGCTTCTACAAACGCGACGAGCGCTTTCGTTTTTCCGGTGCCGGGCGGTCCTTGCCAGATCGACAGCGTTCGGGTCAGACCTCTTCGCACAGCTATTTGCTGCGACTGATTCAGTCCAGACGCGTTGGTGCTACTAATCGCTCTGTTAACCTTCGTGCTGTTATCCTTGGTGCCCCACGGGGGGGGCTTGGACGCTAAACTTGAAATACTTTTTCGAGAATCAGTTGAATTTTGAGTGTCGCCATCTGGAATGCCAATCAAAGCCCTTTGAAGAGGCGCGTAGGCAGTAGAGCTTAATCTAGTAGTACCTGTAGTTGACCTATCAGAGGAACTGCTCACCTCAGCGTACCCCGCCATCCCCCCAACATCAGAGAACGCAACTAACGCTTGCAACGCCCTGTCGTGCGACACCGTGTTTGCGCTCAAATCCAGCCGAAGTTTTCCC
>MDSY01070141.1_pt1 | contig 36191 bp, 36 predicted proteins | sample 811131 | NCBI WGS metagenome assembly MDSY01 (sample SAMN05326643, study PRJNA326480) | marine metagenome | isolation source: seawater | place: Atlantic Ocean: South West | collected 2010
TCAGGAAGAAGCACTTATAAAGGCTATAAATTATGAATATCCCCCTGAAGCTATGCAGTGCGCAGTAAATATCTTAAATTCAATTGGAGCTATTGGATACATTAGTGAGAAACCTAATCCCAATAAGGTACTTTCAGAGTGCCAAAAAAAGGATATACCGATTCTGGCCATTAGAGCTGTGCAAGCGGGGGCGCTTACTTCCAGTATGGATAGAGAACCGCATCCCTCAGGAATGGATAAGGCTGATTTTACTGATTTTGAAAAGGCTTTACCTTTTAGAGATCTTGCCAAAGACTGGGAAGAATCTCCTGCATCCTTGGCGCATAGATATGCTCTTAGTGTTGCAAAAGTTAGCTCAGTAATTCTAGGAATTAAAAACAGAAAGGAATTACAACAATGTATAGATGCAGAAAGCAGGGGTAAGTTAAGTTCTTCCGAAATGGAAACTTTACAAAATCTTTTTGTAGACTAAATAGGAAATCAAAAAATAGCTAAAGGTTTTGCTAATTCAGCAACTCTTTTGCCTTCATCATTTATAGTGACATTTAAAGGTAGCCACTCTCCTACCTTGCGACAAACAACAGCGAAGCATCCTTTTATTTCTAGATTACCATTATCTAGTTGCCTTATTTTAGATTTATAAGATTTACCTTCTTCAGGGTTATAAATTTTTCCGAAAAAGGTTTTTTTTGAATCTGGTTTTTTATCTATCTCATAGAGAATATTAGAACCTATTAATTTTCTTGTTCTTAAGTTTTTATCCTTATTATTTTCATCCAGCACTAGTTTCGGATCTTCTCCATCTTTAACAAACATATGTTCTATCGTTCCACAAATTTTATCCTCACAATCTTTAATTTGGACAATTAATCCAAAGCCATGCCAATAACCTTTTAAAGAATCTTCATAGTCTGAAATTAGAAATTGTGGAGCTACTAAAATTAATAATGCTAAGACTTTTTTCATACTTCAATAATGCCATATTACCAAGTTCTTTTGATAGAATTTTTACAACATATATTGAGTGAAGTTAGCGATGTGTGTAGTAAACCATAATGATTCTCAAAATCCTTAGCATTTCCAATAAGAGAAAGGCAGTTATTTTTTGGTAAATTAACTTTATGAACATAAAAAAAGTAAACAAAATATTAAATGAAATAATGGAGTATGAACTTGCCGGAGTTGTGAGATATACCCACTATTCTCTTATGATAACAGGTCCTTATAGGCTTCCAATAGTAGAGTTTCTGAAGGAACAAGCTAATGAGTCATTACAACATGCCCAACAAGCTGGAGAGTTATTGACTGGCTTAGACGGTCATCCAAGTCAGAAAATTGCCAAAATTGTTGAAACCAATAACCACTCAATAAAAGATATTCTGGAAGAAAGTTTAGCTCATGAAATTCATGCTCTAAACCTCTATAAAAAACTCCTAAACACAGTTGTTGATGAGTCAGTCTACTTAGAAGAATACACTCGAGGACTTATAGGGCAGGAAGAGAAACACCAGTTAGAACTTAGAAAAATGTTGAAGGATTTTAGCTAAAAGAAAAGATCAAATATTAACTAGAAATGAATAAGATTATTAAGTTAAGTTAGTTGAATGCTACACTCTAATTATTAACAAAAGGGAGGACTGATAATGAGCATCGCTAGCAAACAGGTAGAGCCCAAACTAGGTAAAAAATCACTTGCTGTAAGAGAAAAGCTTATTAATAGAACAGCTAAATGTGAAGAATTAGCTAGTCGTGGTCAAGATGCTTTAGCTCAAGAAGTTGTTCAAACTGTTGATCTCCCACATCAAATTTATATAGATTCAGCTGAAGGGCCTTACTTAACTGATTTAGATGGAAATCGTTATATAGATTTAACAGCTGGTTTCGGTCCAAACGTACTCGGTAATAGACCAGAACCAGTGCAAGCTGCAATTGCCTCGCAAATTGAAAAGGGTTGGCATTATGGAATTCCAAATGGTCTACAAGCACGACTTGCTGAACTGATTAAAGAGTCATCAGTTGCAGTGGACGAAGTAATGTTCTGTAATTCTGGTAGTGAAGCTACTATGTTTGCATTCCGAGCAGCTCGAGCAGTAACCGGTAAAAAAATTGTAGCCTTATTTGATGGGTCTTACCATGGAGTTCATGACTACGCGTTGGTTAAAGCTGATTTTAAGAGCGAACGTTCAACACCCTCAAGCACAACGCTTGGAGCGGGTATCCCCGAAGAGGTTGCAAAAGATCTAATGATGATGTTGCCTTATCGCGATACCAATGCTTACGAACTTATTCGTAAACATAAAGATAACTTGGCACTAGTTGTCATTGAACCAGTACAAAGCTCTAATCCCAGGCTAGATAATCAAGAGTTTTTAAAAGGTTTACATGAAGTCTGCACCGAATGTGAAGTGCTTCTAATGTTTGATGAAGTCATAACTGGCTTTAGGATTGAATATGGTGGTTGCCAGCAGTACTACGACATCAAGCCTGACCTAGTGACTTATGGAAAAGCAGCTGGCGGTGCTCTGCCGATTGGGGTAGTTGCTGGATCTAAAAAGGTAATGAATGCTTTTTCAGGAGACGAAAAAACTCCAGCTATCTTTGCTGGAGGAACATTTAGTGGTAATCCGCTCACAATGGCCGGGGGAATTGGCATGCTAGAGTATTTAAAAGAGAATAAAGAGGAGATTTATCCGTATTTGCATGAGCAGGGAGACCGACTAGCATCTGAAATTAATGAATTTTGCAGATCCAACAATATTCCGGCGCAGATGATGAATGCAGGTTCCATGATGCACCTAATTTTTGGTGGTGAGACCATAGAGTCATCACGCGATATAGATCCTAGTAATTATTCTTTGGAAAAGGAGTTCTATCTACATCTACTTGGTCACAATGTAATCGTACCTGGAATCCATCTAGCGTTCATTTCATATGCTCACAAGCCAGATGTGATTGATCAGGTTATTGAAGCTTTTAAAAACGCCTTTCAAGATTTGAGGGAAGATGGATTAATTTAATTATGCAAGACTAATATCAGAATTGACTGGGAGGGGGAATGACAGAAATAGAAGAAAAGACTTTTTCTGATAAATGGTTTGACCAATGGATTCAAACTGATTCTTATCTGGCCTCAGATGGTCATGTGAATAGAATTCCGTTGAGACTTAGCAGTTCTAATATAATTGTTTACGGAAAGGCACTTCTATCTGAGGTTTTAAAAGAATTTGAACATGAGAATCATCGTCCCGTTACAGTCGGTGGTGATGTACCGGTACAGATATGGTGTAATAATTTTACTGATACTGATTGTGGTCCAACAGATAGTATTAACCCTTATCTAGAGACTTGGTATTCTTTTCCAGTAACAGATAAATCAGATCCAATAGATCTTCCCTATGAGAATCAATTTTCTTACAACGTTAATGCTCCTGAGGCACTTACTTGGTGTCATCGAGTCCTTTGTGGACCTGCTAAAGATGGTTATGCCCTTGGAGCGCTTGCTGCTATTGCTGGTGGAAGAGAAATTTGGGGCTTCCCAAAACACCCTGACTTAGCTGATCTGAACTTTGATTATCCTGATAATAAAAATGTGGTTTTTGAAGCTTCACACCAAGGTAATAAAGTATTGTCTCTATCTGCTAGGCTTCCTGAAACCAATGATGGTCATGTTGTTGTAGAAATAGATGAAATTACGCCTGAGGGGTCTTGTATTACGCCAAGACAAAATCCACTAAAAGCAAACTTTGTTGCTAAACAAACTCGCTATAAACAAGCATTCTCAGCTACTATGCATTTCTCTCCTTGGGATGAGAATACTGATTCATTAGTTATTTATGATGAAGAATTGTATTTTGGAGGGCTAATTAAAAGCTGGGAATTTAAGCCAGCATTAAAGATGCACTGTTCTGATTTACGGATTGTAGCTTTTAAACCTGCTGGATGGGATCCAAATTTTAAAGGCTAATAATTGATGCAATTATAAAAATTATTAGTTGATAAAAGAAAAAAAAAGTTCAAAATGGCGACGTGAAATTTTTTAAAAAGAGATATTTCATTCTTTTAGCAGGGTTACTCTTTGTAACCTCTGTATCTTCAGACTCTTTTTTACATGAGTTTTCTGACGATTTAGCTTATGAATCAGATTGCCATCTATGTATTATTGAAATAGCTGAAGAGAATCAATCTTTTACTATTCAAAACAAAGTTTTCAAGGTCTCTATAGCTATAGCTGATCTAAATGAAGACTTTGTTTTAATTATTCCCAATAGCTATTACTCAAGAGCACCTCCTAAAATTTAAAATTTTCTTTTTTTAAATTTTAATTTTTACAGGAGGTAGTATGAAAAACTACAAATTCGCACTTATACTAATTAGTGCTCTTACAACAAATATATTAGTAGCAGAAGAAGAACTAGAGGAAGTTGTTGTTACCTCTTCTTTTGTTGATCAAATATTATCAGATATAGAAAATCCACTTCATATAGTAAATGGAGACAATATATCCTCTTCGGCTTCACAAAGTTTAGGTGAGTCTATAGACGACTTATTAGGTGTTTATTCTACTGATTTCGGATCTGGAGTAGGACAGCCTGTTATTCGAGGTATGTCAGGCAGTAGAGTGAAAGTACTAAATAATGGAATGGTGATGAGAGATGTTTCAGGACTAGGAGCAGATCATATTAATGACATTGATCTGAATAATATTCAACAAATCGAGATTGTTAGAGGTCCTTCCTCTTTACTTTATTCCAATGGATCAATTGGTGGGATAGTAAATATTGTTGATAACACAATTGCTAGAGTAGATTTTATAAAACCAGAGATGAGGCTGGGTGCGGAGTCTCAATCAGTTAATGACGGAGATGCATATAATTTCTCCTTTCAAAATAATATTGGAGGTTTAAATCTAAGCCTAGCATATAAAGATTTACAGTTTGGTAACTTTGATATTCCTCATGGTGCTGTTATTCACAGAGAGGAAGAGCACCACGATGATGACCACGATGAGGACCATCATGAAGAGGAGGAGGACCATGAAGAGCATGAAGAAGATATGAGGTTCTTAGCCAATTCAGATTTTGAATCAAAATCTAGAAGAATAGGAATTTCTAAAACTGGAGATTGGGGTTACTTTGGGGTGTCTTCTAACAAAATTGAAAGCTTATATGGAATCCCTTTTCATGGAGAAGGACATGATGAACATGGACATGAAGAAGATCATGATGAAGATGGTCATGATGAAGATGGTCATGATGAAGAAGGGCATGAAGATGAGAGAATCTTTTCTACAACGAATTCTGATATTCTCAACCTAGAGGGTTCTTATACGCTTAATAACTCACTTGTTAAAGAAATAAGCTATTTCTTCAGAGATACTGACTATTCTTTAATGGAGCAACATGCAGAAGCCGAAGAAGAGCATGAAGAAGATGGCCATGAAGATGAGCATCATTCTGAAGGCCCAACTGAGTTTAAGAACATTGCGAAAGAATATGGAGCTATTTTTGACTTGTCTAATGATAATCTTTTACAAAAAATGGTAATTAACATAGTCAGTGAAGATGTTTCTATTATTGGAGCTGAAGCTTTTATGAATCCGTCTGACAATAAGGAAAATTCTTTTGGTTATTACATCAGTAAACAGCTTAATAGAGCCCATTTAGATTTTGGTATTAGGCATGACAGAATATCTAGAGCAGGGTCTCTAAGTCATGAGGAACATGGTCATGATGAAGACCATGATGAGGATGGTCATGAAGAGGAAGAACATGAAGAAGAAATGGAGTATTTTGATAGAGATATTAACAATACAAGTTTAGCTTTAAGTTTAGGAGCCGATATTAATGACAATTTAGATGTAAGTTTTGGTTACGCTAGAGTTGAAAGAGCCCCTTCTGCAGTAGAGTTATTCATGAATGGTCCTCATTTAGCAACTTCTAGGTTTGAAGTTGGTAATACCACTTTAGATTCAGAAACTTCTAATAACGTAGATATAACTTTTAAGTATCAAAATGAAGGCTTTTTTGGTGAATTCACATACTTCAGAAATGATGTAGATAACTATATTTATCTTCGAGATGAAACTGAAGAAGAACATGAAGAACATGAAGAGGAACATGAAGAACACGAAGAAGAACATGGAGATCATGAAGGTTTAATTCTAGCAAATTACCTGCAAAGGGATGCTGAAATTAGAGGGTATGAATTTCAGTTTGGCAGAACTATGGACTTAGCAAGGGGTACCCTAACTTTATCATTTGGTAGAGATTCACTTTTGGGTGAGTTTAAAGACGGAAGTAATATTCCAAGAATAGTTCCAGCAAGGAATATTTACTCCATATCTTATTCAGAAAATGATTTAGAGTTAAAACTAAGTCTAAAAGATGTTCAAAAGCAAGATGATATTGCAGAGAGTGAAACTAAAACTGAAGGCTATGATATGTTAGATCTTAGAATTAATAAGACATACAGCCTTAATAACGACAGTGATTTTAGCTTTTCATTATTTGCCAAGAATCTTTTAGATGAGGCCGCAAGAAACCATTCTTCTTTTGTAAAAGATGAAGTTCCTTTACCAGGAAGAAATTACGGAATTAAATTTAATTATAAATTTTAAGGACTTCCCCCAACTATGGCTGCGATTTAATAATTAAAGGATATCTTTTATTTAAATTGGGATCCTAAAATTGCAGCCATAGATTTCTCAATAATCATTGCTTAAAGATCATATTAGACTAAGCGCAGATGATGTATGCTACATATGCAAAGTAAATTTATTTAAGATCTAATTAAAGGAACTTTATATGACAAAGAAAATCCAAGGAGCAAACAAATTATTTTTATATGTTATAGCTATTTTCTTAACTACTACTTTATCTGCTTATGAAGAATCAAGCTATGACGTCGTTTATGAATCTGACTTATATGAAGTTCGTTTCTATGAAGAAAGGTTAGTTGTACAAACGAGTTACGGGAATGAAGATAATGGTTTTATGAAACTATTTAGGTATATATCGGGCTCTAATAAAAATTCTGAAAAAATAGCCATGACAACTCCTGTAACACAATCTAACACTGGAGAAAATATGGTTATGCAATTTTATCTACCTTCAGTATTTGATAAATCTAATACTCCTCAACCTGACGATAGTTCTGTAGAAATCTCCTCTATAAAGGCAGGTTATTTTGCTGCAATAAAATATTCAGGTAGGTCGTCAGAGAGAAACTTCAAGAAGCATTTAGAGATTCTCAAACAAGAATTAAAAGAAAACAAGGTTTCAATCATTGGGCCTCCAATAAAAGCAACCTATAATGGACCTTTTACTCTTCCGCCTTTTAGAAGAAATGAAGCAATGTATCTTGTGGACTGGAAATAAACTAATTATCAAACTATGTCTAGTCCATTAATAATTTACGGAGTTCCCTTTTCTCAACCTGTCAGGGCGGTTCTTTGGCTTATGCTATACAAACAAAAATCTTTTGAACTAGTTTTAATCAATCCAGGCTCCTCTTCTGAAGGAGGTAGTCGTCATCCTGATTATTTAGCCAAGTTTCCAACAGGCACAATACCCAGCCTTGAAGATAAAGAAACTGGATTTGTTTTGTCAGAATCTCATGCAATCATGGGCTATCTTTGTAATAAGTATAAATGGACAGATCTATACCCTGATAATCACGAAGAAAGAGCTAAAGTAGATTCTTATTTACACCTTCATCACAGAAATGTAAGAGAGGCTTCAATTGGATTAGTAGCCCCTAAAGTTAGAAAAGACCTTAGTTTTTCTGAAGATTTTTTAAAAATTTCTCATGCCAATATACATAAAGCTTTTCATGCAATAGAAGAGGGGTGGTTGAATAAATCTCGTTTCCTTGTTGGCGATCAATTAACAATTGCTGATATGAGTGCTTATGTAGAAATAGGCCAACTACAGAGTAAGTTTACAAATGTTTATGATTTTGAACCTTTTCCAAATATCACAAGGTGGTTAGAAGAAATGAATCAAGTTGCTTACCACGATGAAGTGCACACCTCGTTATATGAATTAGGAGATATAAGCACTGAAGCACCTTCAATGGAAACAATTATAAATGCCAATAAAAAAGCTTATGTCACTCTACAAGAGCAAATTTCTGAGATGAAAGAATAATAGAAATGTCTGTAAATATAAGATTAGCAAAATCAAAGGATCAAAATTGCTGTATAGAGCTTCTTGGTATTTTAGCTGGAGCTACATCAGCTGCAGGCGAAGATTTTTTTGATTCAGAAACTTTTGAATACCTAATCTCAAATGAGAGGGGCAGTTTAGTGGTAGCTGAAGAGGAGGAAAAAGTTCTTGGAATGGCATCTATTTCATTTAATTTAGCATTAAGATATAACGGTGAATATTGCCAATTGGAAGAGCTAGTTGTTAATGAAGAAGCAAGAGGGAAAAACGTAGGTGGTTTACTCATCCAAGAGACTATCCGGCTTGCCAAAGAAAGAGGTTGTAAGGAGTTTGGGCTTTATCTCCTTGAATCAACAAAACATAATCAAGGTTTTTATGAGAAATATGGTTTTGTCAAAATTGGAGCAGAAATGAGGCAAATGCTATAAATTTTTGAAAAAAAGTGCTGAAAAAAAACTTATTCATTATCTTTCTTTCTTTTCTGATCTCGTCCTGCTCTCAAGAGGAAGTAATAGAGGTTCCTTTAGAAGAAGCGCTTGCGGTATTGGTACCAGGAAGTGGCAGTTATAGTCGAACGATTTCAACACAAAATCCTCATGCGCAAACATTTTTTGACCAAGGTTTACGTTTTGCTTGGGGTTTTTACTTTCCTGAATCTATAGCTTCTTATCAGGAAGCTTCTCGTTTAGATCCTGATCACCCTATGCCCTTTTGGGGAATGGCTCATGCAATGGGACCAAATCCTAATTCACGTTATGCAAGAATGCCAGATGACCCGAAAGGTGAGGGACTGAAGGCAATCAAAAATGCTTTAGACAGAATAGACCAAGCTAGCCCGTTAGAGGCTAAGCTAATTCGTGCGCTTCATAAGCTTTATGACCAGGAAACAATTCCCAACCAAGATAAGCGAGATCAAGCTTATTTAAATGCCATGAGGAGCCTTAACAAGGAATATCCAGATGATCCAGATATTGCAGCTTTATACGCAGCTAGTTATATGTCCATAAGACGCTGGGATTATTGGGATAAAGAAGGCAATGCTAAATCAGAAACTATTCCTGTTGCAACGGCACTTGAACATATTATGGATAAGGATATGGCACATCCAGGTGTACTACATCTTCATATTCACTTAATAGAAGCATCACTTGAACCAGAGCGAGCTCTCAGGTCAGCTAACTTTCTTGAATCTACAGTACCAATTGTAGGTCATATCGTGCATATGCCTGCCCATATTTATGTCCGTGTTGGACAATATGAAAAAGCTATAAAAAGTAATATACGCTCTCAGGCCGTAGATCAGGAGTTCGCAAAAATTTGGGGAGAGAATCCTTTACCAAATATTGGTACATACCCCTTATCGCACAAATTGCATGCAGGACACGCACTTGATTTTGTAAGATATGCAGCTACTGTCCAAGGTAATTACAAAACAGCCAGTGAAGCTTCATGGCAAATGGCTAATAGGATAACTGAAGATACTCTTATGGTTATGGGTGGACAAAAGCGTGTATCAGCACCTTGGCTGGTATTGAAAATCTTTGGTAAATGGGATGAATTGTTAGATTTAACCCCTAATCACAAAGGAACACCTTATCTTGATGGTATTTGGTCTTATTCACTAGGCAGCGCTTATTTAGCAAAAGGCAAAATGGACTCTGCAATTCAGGAACTAGATAAATTAAAAGAAATTGCAAACTCACCAAATGCTGATGAGTATAGGGTAGGAGCAACTCCTGCTTCAGCAGTATTAAAAGTAGCTGCTCTTGGTCTTCAAGGGGAAGTGTTAATGGCCCAAGGAGATCTTCTTGGAGCAATAGAAGCTTTCAGTTCAGCAGTTGATATTGAAGATCAAAATAACTATACGGAGCCTCCTGACTGGGCACAGCCTATGCGTCACTATTTAGGCGCAGCTCTCTTAAAAGCTGATCAGCCTAAAAAAGCTGAAGTTGTCTATAGAAGAGATTTGAGATGGAATCAGAATAATGGTTGGTCACTTTTTGGTCTTTATCAAGCATTATCTGCCCAAAATAAAAAAGATGAAGCAAGTCAGGTATACAATGAGTGGCAGAAAGCATGGTCCTCAGCTGATATAACTCTTACAGCTTCATATAAATAATCTATGTAAAAGAAGTGTTTTTGCCAAAGATTTCACGATTTTATTCCTACGCTTATAAGCGTTTACTGTTTGCATCAATATTTTTTTTTGCAGGATATATTGCAACCACTAATCAAGAAAATATTGGACAAAAGTCAATCGAAGAAGGTGATATCGAAATACAGCATCTTCTAAATAACTATTCTGCTTTCAATCTTAACTATCAAGCTTACGAGGTTAAAAATAAACTAGGTTTATCTGATATTGAAGGCTTAAAGGTATCAATTCTTTTTGGTACTTGGTGCCATGATAGCCTTAGGGAAGTCCCACGTATGCTTAGAATTTTAGAAGCTGAAGGAATTTTACCCAATCAAATATCTTTAGTATTACTGAGTCTTAAAAAAACTGAACCAAATAAAAGAGACAAGTTTTTTAATATACACAAGACTCCTACTTTTATATTTTTAATGCATGATAAGGAAGTTGGTCGTATAGTTGAAAGGCCTTTAATTAGCTTAGAAGCTGACTTAAATAATATCTTTAAAAGATTAAAGACTTATGAGTAAAAGCAATCTCAAAATAATACCGTTTGACAGCTCTGATGAGCATTATGAAATACTCTATCGCTTAGAAAAGTCTCTTGATTACAAAGTATCGGATTTTGGATCTATAGAAATGCTTAAATACTATGCCAGATTAATACCAGAAAAATGTAAACCTCAAACAGATCTAATAGAGTTAAATAACGAGATAATTGGCTATGGGTACACAGCACATGATTCATGGGCTTTTGATAAGTCCTTACTAGATTCTAACCTCTCTTTCCCTAGCCATGAAAATTACCTTGAAGGCGCTCAGGAATATTTGGAATATCAAATTGCTAATGCAAGGACCATGAGAGAAGTAAAAACCTTCCGAGCATGGTTGTGGCAAGGGAATAAATTTATGACAGATTTCTATACCAAAAATGGATTTGAGATAACACAAGTAGAACTTATATCAATTATTTCTTTAGAAGATTTTGATAAGGAAAAGTTTTCTAGTCACCTTAAAAAATTTAAAAAAAATTCTTTTCAGATAAAAACCTTAAAAGAGCTACAAAAATCTAATACAGAATGGGAAGTTAAATTATATGATTTGTGGCACCGTTTAGAAAAAGATGTGCCTACGGATATTATTGAACCTCAAAGAGATATCAACGATTGGAAATCGCATCATTTAACTCCTTGGTTTCAGCCGGAAGATTTTTATATTGTTTTGGATGGAGAGAAGTGGATAGCACTATCAACTTATAATAGGGGTGATGTGCAGACCAAAACAGTTTCCACAGAACTTACCGGTGTTTTACCTGAATATAGAAGAAATGCGATTTGTTCGGCTGTGAAAGTTCACGCATTAGATGATCTAAAGAAGAAAGGTTTTAAAAAAGTCTTTACAGGTAATGAAGAAAATAATCCCATGTTTCAAATAAATTTGATGTTAGGGTTTCAAAAAATAGGAACTGAGATAGGTTGCCAATTAATTCTTTGATCAAACTCATTGTTTTTTTATTTCTCACTGCTGTCTGCATTTTTGGACTTCAGCCTTTTCAGGCTTCAGTAGATGCCAGTAAAACTCTAGTTGAACAAGAAGGAATCTACGCCAATGAAGTTAAAAGGCTATCAGACGGAACATATTTAGTTGCAGTTAGAACTGATATGCCAGATGTTAAAGCTGAAATGGTTCGTTGGTGGTTTAAAGAATTTCTTCAAACTTCTGAACAATATAAATTATGGCATCCTAAGGACCATATCTGGATGAATTGGGAAAATAAGAAACCTGGAACTATCATTGGGGCAAGTCACTTAGTGCATGAATACATAGGCAAAGATTTAAACAAGCTTAGAATAAATTTTATCGATCCCTCTGAATTTTTTGGCTATGATCCTAACGACATAAATACCTTTGTTTTATGTGCTAAGGTTGGGTATCTTTTAGAGAGCTTAAATTTAGGAAAAATGTGTCATATTATTAGAGATACAAAAAAAGGATCTGAAATGAGAACTCGTTTTTGGTTAGGACATGTTGAAGAGAGGGATATGAAAGATAATTTAATTTCCATACAAGAGCTAATTGGAAATACTTCCTTAGCTAGATTATTTATGGTCACTAAAGAAGATGCAGAAGACTTAAAGAAGCACGCAGAAGAAGAAATGAAGTTTTTATCAGAGATACTCCCAAATATATATAATTCTAATAGTACAGTTAAACAATGAAATTTTTATTAATCATATTATTTCTATTTACTTTCTTAGATGTAAAAGCGGATGAAATAGAAGATCTTTTTCTAAAAGACAACCCTACAAATATTTTATTTTGGAATAAGAAGCAAAAAATTTATGGATTTAAGAATATTGAAAAACTTCTTCCAGTCAAAGTAATAACCAAAGGAAGTAATGCATCCCCTCTTCCAGAAAGGCTTTTAAGTTTTGACGATTTTACCTACTCAGTAGGATATAAGTCTTATGACATAGATGACTACTTCAAAAAATTTAATATTGGTGGAATGATAATTCTGCATGAAGGTAATATTGTTTTTGAGAAATATGCTTTGGGGAACACAATTGAGAGTAAATGGATTTCTTTTTCAGTAACAAAATCTGTAACTTCAATGCTGTTAGGGGCGGCAATAAAAGATGGGTATATAAAGAGCGTTAATGAGCCAGTAACAAAATATATTCCACAGTTGAAAGATAGTGCTTATGAAAGAGCCCAGATTAAAGATATTCTCCATATGTCCTCAGGTGTGGCCTGGAATGAAGATTATGAAGATCCTGCTTCTGATGTGAGCATAGCTGCTGCCTTCAATTCTTCAACTCTCTACGATTATTTAAGCAAACTACCTGTGGTGTCAAAACCAGGAGTTAAGTTTAACTATAATACAGGAGAGACCAACCTCCTTGGTGGTATTGTAAGATCTGCAGTTGGAATAGACCTTTCTAGTTATTTAGAAAAGAAAATTTGGCAACCTTATGGTATGACTCGCAATGCTTTTTGGCCTACTGACATTAATCATGCAGAAGAACTGGGTGGATGTTGTATAACGGCAACTTTAAGAGATTATGCAAAGATAGGCTTATTTGCTTCACAAAATGGAAAGCTCGTAGATGGGACGCAAGTCCTTCCAAAGAAATGGATGGAAAAGTCTACAACAGCATCAAAAGATAATATTTATTATGGTTATCAGTGGTGGTTAGATGGTCCTAATTTTGTTTCTTATGCTGCCCTCGGAGTTTTTGGTCAGATGATTTGGATCGATCCGCAATCTGAAATAGTTATAGCTATACACAGCTCTTGGGATACAGCAGAACCAGACCGTAATACAGCTCTACATCGTACCCAGCTGATAATCTCTATTTATAATAAATTAGTTAAATAGAATGAGCTCTTCAGCTGAACAAGCAGTATCTTGGACTTGTAGACCTACATGGAGGAAAGCAAGTATTAATACTCTTTGGTGTCTATTAGGTTGTTCTATTGGAGATTTTGGTACTATATTATTTTTCCAAATAACACTAATTCCTTTCCCTCTTTTCTGGATTATGGTTTTAGCTATCATTAATGGATTAATTACTTCAGTCTTACTCGAAACTTATATTTTGTCTCGTCAAATGGATCTCAAAAGTGCATTCAGTACAGCGATGGGCATGTCATTTATTTCCATGGTTGCAATGGAAGTAGCTATGAATGTAGTTGATGTAGTTTTTGCAGGCGGGATTTTAGTATGGTCAGTCATTCCTCTAATGCTAGCAGCTGGTTTTCTCACTCCCTTACCTTACAATTACTATAGACTAAAAAAATATGATGAGTCATGTCATTAAAGGTTTATATATCCTAAGATATACTTAATTAAAATTCCTTAATCGAATGAAAAAAATTCTTTTCTTTTGTCTAATCTTTTTTTCTTTTTCTTTGAAAAGCGGGAACGGAGAATTAGCTCGTATAAACGATATTGATATTTGGTGGGAAGGCTTTGGAGATAAAAAAAACCCTCCAGTCCTTTTAATTATGGGTCTTAATGCTAATTCAAAATACTGGGATCAAGAATTTATTGATGAAATAGTTAAAAATAATTTTTATGTGATTACCTTTGATAATCGTGATGCAGGTAAAAGTACTTGGATTGGGAAGGAACCTTTTGCTATGAAAGTACTTCAATTTATGCCTTCTTTTATTAATGAATATCTTATTAATAATATGATCGATTTTATGTTAGACGAAGAAGGCAGGTTTAGGGTAGAAGAATCTGAACAAACTACAGCTGAATACGATTTGGGAGACATGGCCCTAGATGCAGTTGGTCTTTTAGATTACCTTTATATAGAAGAAGCACATGTTGTTGGAGCTTCTTTAGGTGGAATGGTCGCTCAGGTTCTTGCTTTAGACCACCCAGATAGAATTTTGACTTTAACACCTTTGATGACTACTCCTGGTTTTGATACTGAAGGGTTACCAGGACCCACAAAATCTTTTATGGACTCTTTAAAAAAATCCTTTATTTTAAATCTTCATGGTGAATTTGATGCTGCTGCTATATTGATTGAAACTGCACAATACGGAACAAAATATTCTTCTGAAGAGAGTGTAATTAGAAAGAAAATAAAACGAATACAGGCTCAAGGAAACAACCCTTATAGTCTTCAAACTACAGCAGTCGGAGCTAGTCCAAATAGATTAAATAGACTAAAAGAGATAAAAATACCAACTCTTGTTATTCATGGATCAGAAGACCCTTTAATACCTTTAGAACATGGACTGGTTATAGCTGAACAAATAGAAGGTTCTAACTTAATGATAATGGAAGGAGTAGGGCATGAATTGCCATTACAATATATTCCTAAAATAACAAATAGGCTTGTTAGCCACTTCAATTCCATTAATAATTAGAGTAGATAGAAATGAGTTACGATACAAAAAAATCACATGAGTTACTTAAAAGAGCTAAGGAAGTTATTCCTGGAGGTATTTTTGGTCATTATAAGTATGCAATAAGAGACACTGGTCCTGTATTTTTTTCTAAAGCTAAAGGTTCCCATTTTTGGGATGTAGATAATAACGAATACGTAGATCTTATGTGTGCTTTTGGCCCTTCAATCTTAGGTTATAACCATCCTGAAGTAGATGAAGCTGCTAAGACTCAATATGGACTGGGGAATACAGTAAGCCTTGCCTCACCGGTCTTGATTGATTTGGCAACTGAATTGGTTGATCTAGTAGATGCTGCTGATTGGGCTCTCTTTGGAAAAAATGGAGGTGATAGCACTAATCTAGCGGTTATGATTTCTAGGGCAGCTACGGGAAGAAAAAAGATTATAAAAATTCGAGACGGTTACCACGGAGTTGCTCCATGGATGCAACCTGAAGGTAGCCCAGGGACCTTGTCTTCAGCCACAGATCAAGTTTTAACAGTTGAGTGGAATGACTTAGATTCTTTTGAAAAAACAATATCTGATCACCCCAATGAAGTTGCCTGCTTTATCTCCTCTCCTTATAACCATCCTGCTTTTGGAGATAATGAACTTCCTCTAGAAGGATATTGGCAAAAGATATCCTCACTTTGTAAGAAGAATGGAATTATTTTAATAGTTGATGATGTTCGCGCAGGTTTCAGGATTAATCTTGCAGGATCAAATGTAGCTTATGGATTTAAACCAGACCTTATCTGTTTTGGTAAAGCAATAGCAAACGGTTATCCACTTTCTGCCCTAGTGGGAAGCAATGATCTTAAAGACGCAGCTGAAAAGGTCTATTTTACTGGAACTCAGTTCTTTAGTGCTCCACCAATGGCAGCAGCTAAGGCTACTTTATTGGAATTAAAAAAGTCAGATGCTGCAAATAAGATTACGGATTTTGGTGAGAGGTTGAATACAGCACTCATTAAAACAGCTGAAGATTGCGGGTTTAAACTGATTGCTTCTGGAATTCCTGCTATGCCTTATTACCGAATAGAAGGGGTTGATAAAGAAACACATTTTTCTTGGATTGATCATTGCGTAAAAAACGGAGTATATATGACCGCTTGGCACAATCACTTCATTTCTACAGCCCACACAAATGAAGATCTAGTAGCAATACAAGAATCAGCAAAAAAAGCTTTTACAGCGTTAGGCAATTCTAAGTCTGAGAAGGTCTAAAAAAGTAAATTTAAGTCTTCTTTTTAGTTATCTGACAAATCAGATTGGTATGTTTCAGTTAGCATATAAACAGATATTAAGCTTAATAAAGAAGCTAAAGCAATATAAGCAGAAACCCATACAATATTATAATCTGACCAAAGAATAGCAGCTATAGTAGGTGCAAAAGCTCCACCGATTATGGCCCCAATCTGATAGCCTAGAGTAGCTCCAGAATATCTAACTTCCGTGCTAAATAGTTCTGTAAAAAAAGCTGCTTGCGGTCCATACATCATGGCTAAAAAAACTAGACCTCCAGCAATAGCTAAAACTATCAGATAAAAATTACCAGTATCTACTAAAGGGAAGATTGCAAAAGCCCAAATGGCTGTTAAGGCTGCCCCAAGCATAAAAATACCTCTCCTTCCGTGTCTATCCGAGTAGGCTGAGAATACAAACTGTATAGGAACCATTATTGCGGAAGCAATCAGTACTGCCATTAACATATCATCACGTGACATATCAGCACTTGTTACTCCATAAGCTAATAAAAACGCAATTAAGATATAAAAAGTAACTTGGACTGACAGGAACGCTCCTGCAGCCAAAGCTATTCTTTTTGGATATTTTCTTAAGGCTTGAAGGATAGGTGAGCTAATAATTGGAGCTGAAGACTTAGACTCCTGTTGTTCTTGAGTTGAGTTTTCTAGTTCTCTAAAAGCTTTAGTGTCTTCAAGGTTAAGTTGTATGTACATACTAATACCTATTAGGACAACGCTAGCTAAGAAAGGGATTCTCCACCCCCAAGTCATAAAAAATTCTTCAGAAACCATAGCACTGGTAAATATAAAAGCTAAATTAGCTAGAATTACTCCAACCGGTGCTCCTGCCTGAGCATAAGCTCCGTAATAACCTCTTTTGTTATCTGGAGCGCTTTCAGTAACCAATAGCATAGCGCCACCCCATTGACCACCTATCGCAAGTCCTTGAGCAAATCTCAGTATTGTTAAAAGAATAGGTGCTGCTACTCCAATCATCGCGTAGGGAGGTAAAAGTCCTATTAGAGTAGAAGATATTCCCATTAAAAGTAGAGCCATAACTAAAGTCTTTTTTCTTCCTATTTGGTCTCCAAAGTGACCAAAAATTATTCCTCCAACAGGTCTGGCTATAAAGCCAGCAGCAAAGGTAAGGAAAGATAAAATATAAGCAGTAGAAGGATCAATCTCGCCAAAAAAGACTTTAGGGAAGACCAAGGCAGCGGCTGCCCCATAAAGAAAAAAGTCATACCACTCTATACTGGTACCAGCAAGAGCAGTCAAAGCTACCTTTCGCATATTAGATCTAAGACGACCGTTTTCTTGTATTTCTGAATTAGACAAGGTTTCTCCCCAAAGATTTATAAGGTTAAAGAGTAACAAGAAAGAAAGTGGCTTTCAAATAAGTAAGAAATATTTAATATCTAGAAATTCTGAAAGCTAATAAAATAACAACTAGGAGAGAGGAATGAAATTTTTTTTATTTTTTATTTTATTTTTAACTAATCTTTTAGCTGCTGATCCAAGACTAGAATTTGAACAAACAGCTTTAGATAAATATGTTCATTCAATTGATGAATCTTTCAATTACGAAATAGTCAAAACGATTTCTGGTGAAGGTGTTACCACTCATATTGTTGATCTTACTTCACAAACTTTTTTAACAAAGAAAGAAATTAATAGGACTAAATGGAAGCATTGGTTAATTATTGTTATTCCAGAAGAAATAAAACATAGAACGGGTATGTTGATTATAGGAGCAGGAGACAATGATGGAAATTTACCTAAAGGAGCTGATCCAGTAACCCTTGAGTATGCAAAAGCAACTAATTCTGTAGTTGCTACTTTAGGCATGGTTCCTAATCAGCCTCTAACTTTTGCAGGAGAAGAAGAACCGCGTTGGGAAGATGCGATTATAGCTTATACGTGGGACAAGTATCTGACTACAGGAGATGAAAAATGGCCATTACGTTTGGCTATGACCAAAAGCGCAGTTGCTGCAATGGATGCAATTCAATCAATCCTAGTAGAAAAGGAGGGAGAAGAGATCTTAAAGTTTGTTGTTTCAGGTGCCTCGAAGCGAGGCTGGACTACTTGGACAGCAGGTGCTGTAGATAATAGGGTAGAAGCAATAGTACCTGTTGTTATAGATCTTCTTAATCTTGAACCTTCTTTTAAGCACCATTGGAGAGCTTATGGGTTTTGGGCTCCTGCCATACAAGATTATGTTGATATGAAAGTAATAGACTGGTGGACTTCTCAAGAAATGAGATCTTTAATCAAATTAGTTGATCCATTTAGCGTAAAAGAAAGATTTGAAATGCCGAAATTATTAGTAAATGCAGCAGGGGACCAGTTCTTTCTTCCTACTTCATCCCAATTCTATTTTGATGAACTTCCTGGAGAAAAATATCTTAGATATGTTCCTAATGCAGATCACAATGTATCAAATGGAACTGATGCTCTTGAAACCATCTTAGCTTTTTATGCCAGCATACTAAATCAAGTTCCTAGACCTAAGTTTTCTTGGGAGTTGAGAGAAGATGGAAGCATTAAAGTTATATCTGAATCAAACGTTCACGAAGTAATTATGTGGCATGCAACTAACGAAGCAGCTAGAGACTTTAGAAAAGATACAATTGGAAACAGTTGGAAACCTGAGGTTTTAAAGCTTAATGAAGACGGGTCTTTTATAGGAAATCCAAGTACGCCAAAAATAGGATGGAAAGCATACTTCTTAGAAATGACTTACAAAACTCCCTTTGGATTAAACTTAAAATTGACCACCCCAGTAAGAGTGACACCTGACACTCTTCCCTTTGAATACCAGAGCCCTAAGAAGCCAAAAAAAGGCTTTTTGTCTAAATAGTACATACAATAATAAGAGGAGATAAAAATGAGTATAAAAATTTATAACTGTGATGGATCAAGAGGTGTTAGACCAATTTGGACATTAGAAGAGATGGGAGTGGACTATGAAGTAGAAATGTTGCCTTTCCCTCCAAGGGTTTTTAAACCTGATTATCTAGAAACAAATATTTTAGGAACGATACCTTATCTCGAAGATGGGGATGTGAGAATGACTGAATCTGTAGGCATGTGCCAATATTTTGTACAAAAATATGGACCTACTGATTTACAAGTACAACCAGATGAAGATGATTTTGCAACTTACCTAAATTGGTTAGCTCATTCTGATGCAACTTTAACTTTTCCTCAGACTGTAGTATTAAGGTATACCATACAAGAACCAGGGGTAGCAGATGCCGCAGCAGAAGGATATAGAAGGTGGTTTGTTGCCAGGTTGAGACTACTGGAAAAAACTTTAGAAGATAGGGAATATCTTTGTAGCGACAGATTAACTATTGCAGATATTTGTGTTAGTTATGCTATTCATTTAGCTGGTTCTCTAGGGATAGATCAAGCTTTCAAACCAAATATTAAGAGATGGACTGATATGCTTTTTGATCGAGATGGATATAAAACAGCAATTGCATATAAATACGAGGAATAATTGACCAAGGTTCTAAAAATATTCTCTTACTTACCCAACCCCAGGGTATGGAAAGCAGTTATTGCTGGAAACTTCTGTGGAGTAAAAGTTGAAGTTATAGGCGACAAACCTAAGGAGTTAGGTAATTGGCTCTGGGATATTAATCCAAGAAGATTAGAAAAAGAAGAGATGACATCAGACAGTGATCATGTGAGGCTAGGTAAAAGAGGGTTTTCAGGAGCTCTCTATAAAACAGATGATTTTCTTAAAGCTCATCCTTTCGGAACTGTTCCTGCAGCCTTTAGTCCAGATGAAAATGTAGGTATTTTTGAGTCTAACAGTATATTACGTTCAGTAGCTAGGGCAGGTAAGACCTCAGGCTTGTACGGAAATAATCACTATGAAGCTTCAAGAATCGATAGCTTTCTTGACGCCAATCTAACCTTTGCCAGAGAAGCTCAAGTTTACTTATTAGAAATAGAAACTTTGACGAAAGCAGGATATGAAAGGATGAAGTTGGCATATGAGTTTTATATTTCTGGTTTGGAGCAATCTTTGTCTAACAACTCTTATATAGCTGGAAATGAATTGACCATTGCTGATATTTCTTTTGTTTGTGATTTTGCTCAATTCTTAAGAGAAGGTCACTATAAGGAAATTTTACAAAGCAAGCATCTTAATTTAATTACTGAGGATGGGCCTAGTGAATTTCCTAGAGTATTTAAACACCTATTAACGCTTTGTGAACGAGAAGAGTTTTCTTCTGTAATGGGTAATTATTTAGATTGGTACAAAGGTAGTAAAACAGAATGAAGGCTTTCTTAATAATATTTGCTTACTTATGCATTTGGACTACGCCCTTACAAATAATTTTTATTATTTGGGGTTTAGTCATTGTCATTAATACTGAACTTACAATACTCTCTTTAACCAATGAGATTTTTCTGAGTGAGCAGTTACCTTTGATTTATTCCTTTATAAAAACTTTGTTGTATTTTATTTTACCTGATGTATTCGCAAGCTGGATTTTGGCTTTACCCTTTACTATTCATCAGTTTATAAAAGCGATGTTTAGTACATGGCTAGGGTTGTGGTTGCTTCCCATAGCTAAAAGAATGCCTTAATCTTAAGGGAAGGTTAGTAATTTTATAACTTTTAGAGGTAACAAATATGATTTGCATTAAGGCCAACATACCAAATGACATAAGTGAGATAAATGATGAGCTTAAAGCTATATATCATAGTAAAGATTGTTTTTGTATTTGGGTATTTGATTCTCGTGAAGACAGAAATAGATTTATGGAAGAAACTATTGGTATGATGCGAGATGAGAGAGAAGTATTTTTTGAAACTAATTATGTTAACGATTAACTAAGGAGGAGATATGTTAAAACTTCATTTTGCACCAAATTCAAGAGCCGGAAGGATTGTTTGGCTTTTAGAAGAACTGGAATTACCTTATGAGATTAATAAGATGGCTTTCCATCCTAAGGATTTAAAATCTGATGAGCATAGAGAAAGGCATCCTCTAGGAAGAGTCCCTGTTTTAGATGATGGAGATATTAGAATCTATGAATCTGGAGCTATAGTAGAGTATATATTAGAACGGCATAAGAATGGTGGCCTCAAGCCAGAGGTAGATTCTCCTAACTATCCTAACTATCTCCAATGGTTTCATTATTGCGAGGGTATGGTTATGCCTCCTATAAACACTATCATTGTTCAAACCATACTCCTTCCACCAGAAAGGCAGGATGAAACGGTTCTTGGACAGGCACAAAGGTTACTTTCTAAGTCTCTAGCTCCAGTTGAAGAGACCTTAGAAGGGAACGATTATTTAATAGGAGATTTTTCAGCAGCTGATGTAATGCTGGGTCACTCATGCTTTATGAGCAACAGACTAGGTTGTGTAAATGAGGAAATGAAAAATTTAAAATCTTATGTAGAGAGAATTACAGAAAGACCTGCTTTTAAAACCGCTATTGAGATGCAATAAAAATGATTGATTTGAGCTTAAAAGGTAAGCAAGCTGTTGTTACAGGCGCAAGCTTAGGCATAGGAGAAGCGGTAGTTAGACTTTTAGCAGATCATGGAGCTGATGTAACTTTTTGTGCGAGGAATAAGGAAGCAATAAATAAACTTTCTAAATATAAGAGCAAAGCTGGAGGCAAGATTAAAGGTCTCCAAGCTGATATGGGTGAAGAGAAATCAACAAATAATTTCATTAAGGAAATAGAGTCCTCAGGAAAAACAGATATTTTAATAAACAATGTAGGGGCTTCTCCTTCGAGAAACTTTCTTTATATGACTGATGATGATTGGAGATCATTACATGAACTAAATTTGTTATCAGCGGTTCGATGTACTAGAGCCTTTCTTCCGCATATGAGAGAACAGAAGTGGGGAAGAGTAATCATGGTTTCAAGTTCCGCAGGTAAATATCCTGGAGCCGCTCTAGTGGATTATGGTGCTACTAAGGCAGCAATGATTTCTATAAGTAAGTCCTTGTCAAAGAAATATGGACGTGATGGAGTTCTTATAAACTCTGTTCTACCTGGATTAATACACACAGCTATGTGGGAGAGGGCTGCTAACGAAATTGCTGAATCAATGGGAACAGACGCCAAAACAGTAATTGAAAACAATGGAAAGGGAGTTCCTGTTGGGCGCTATGGTACTTCTGAAGAAGTAGCTGCCTTAATAGTCTTTCTTTGCTCAAATGCAGCTTCATACATAAGTGGGACTTCCATTGAGGTTGATGGTGGTCAAGCAGGTCATATATAGGATATAGGAGTAAATATGGAAGTAGGAAAATTAGGAGTTTGGTACTTTTTTGATGCAATGTCTTCAGAGGATGCTGCTGAAACAGCTAAAAAAATAGAGTCTCTAGGCTATTCAACTCTATGGATTCCAGAGACAACTGGTAAAAATCCCCTGGTATTGAGCTCTTGGCTTTTAGCAAATACAGATAAATTAAATTTAGCTACTGGTATAGCTAATATCTATCATCGCGAGCCTGGAGTGACTCTCGCTGGTCAAAAGACTCTAACAGAACAATCAAATGACCGTTTTCTGCTCGGACTCGGAGTATCACATAAGCCTCTAGTTGAGGGAGTAAGAGGTTTAGAGTATGGACCTCCAGTTGCTACCATGAGGAAGTACTTAGAGAACATGAAAAGCTCTCCTTATACAGCATCAGCCCATGAAAAAGAATCACCAACGGTGATAGCAGCTTTAGGACCAAAAATGTTAGAACTTGCTGCGGAGATGTCAGAGGGAGCTCATCCTTACTTTACTTCCCCAGAGCATACTGCAATGGCAAGAGAACGATTGGGTAAAGATCCTTGGCTTTGTGTCGAACAAAAAGTTGTATTGGAAGAAGATGCCACTAAGGCACGAGAAGCTGCTAGAAAGGTTGCTCTTATTTATCAGCCACTCCCTAATTATAGAAATAATTGGAAAAGAATGGGGTTGACTGATGAAGATATAGACTCGCTCAATGATAAGTTTATTGATACAACATTTGCTTGGGGTTCAAGTTCCAAGATAAATGAAAGAATAAAAGAACACTTTGATGCTGGGGCCGATCATGTTTGTATTCAGCCAGTAAATCCAAACGGTGATATGACGGCATTGCATTGGGAATGTCTTGAAGCTTTATCTCCTTAAAATCTTTATTTTATGAATGGTTTTTGCCATTGTAGAAAAGTTCAATTTAAAGTTGAAACTAGTAAACAGGATATTCTTCAAGGTATCTATAGGTGTGATTGCTCGTTGTGTACTAAGAAAGGAATAATCATGAAAGCAATACCTAAAGAAGACTTCCAGTTACTCAAAGGGAATCAGTTCTTGTCTACTTATAAATGGAACAAGAATATAGCAGAGCATTTTTTTTGCAGTATATGTGGAGTTTACACTCATCATAAAAGGAGAAGAGATCCCAATCAGTTTTCTATAAACATTTCATGTATAGAAGATTTGGAGTTACCTGAGACTAAGGAGATTGAGTTAATTAAAGGATCTGAACACTCTTAAGAGAAGAACCTATATAAATGATTACTGACCCCCTTTTCTATTTCTTGGCCGTGATAGCGGTTTTTCTTCAAGGGATGGCAAAGGGCGGTTTTGCAGGATCTATGGCCTTACTTGCGATACCATTAATGTCTCTTTCTGTTCCAGTCTTTCAAGCAGTAGCTATTCTATTGATACCATTAATATTTATGGATTTTGTTACAGTATTTCGTTACAGATCGAGTTGGGATTGGGGAATAGTAAGGTTTATAGTGCCTTTAACTTTTATTGGGGTGTTAATAGGCACAGTTCTTTTTAAATATATATCTGAAGATCATATTCGTGTTGTTATAGGTTTGATAGCCCTATGGTTTGGATTGGATTATTTCATAAGAGGCACAAGTAAAGAGCCAAAGACGCCCACAAAATTAGGAGGATATATCTGGTCGACCATAGGAGGGTTCACAAGCTTCTCTATCCACGCAGGTGGATTACCTATAAGTTTTTATCTTTTACCTCAAAAACTAAATAGAATTGTCTATGCAGCATCAACTGGATTAATTTTTCTCTTTTTAAATTTATTTAAAATCTTTCCTTATTATTATCTGGGACAGTTATCAATTTCTAATATTTATACTGCTTTAATTCTGCTTCCTTTAGCCCCTTTGGGAGTCTATTTTGGAGCTTATATGGTAGATAAAGTAGGTCAGAATTGGTTTTATAAAATAAGTTATTTTTGTTTAATTATAGCTGGTTCAAAGTTTGTTTATGATGGAAGGAGCTTATTACTAACCTAGTTCTTTTATAAATTCTTTTCTAGCTTGATCAATTGATAGTTTGCTAAATGTAATCCCATCATTTGGTCTTAATTGACCTAGAGAAGACATATCGGTTAACGCAACTTGCAGTATTCTGGGATAACCTCCAAGAGTTTGGGAATCACATCCCAAAATTATAGGTAAGCCTCCATCGGGACATTGGATAGTACCAATACTTACAGGACAACTTACTAGTTCTCGTTGCTTTTTTAAATTAAGTTCAAACCCCTTTAACCTACTACCCATCCTATTTGATTCACTAGAAACTATAAATTTTTTAGAGAATATAATTTCTTGCGATTTCTGATCTAAAAAGTCAAATTCAGGACCCTTGATAACTTTTAGTTCCCATTCATTTGAGAAATGCCTTACTGGTTCTGAGTAATTGTAGCTAATATCCTTTTTATAATTTTTATTCTCCTTGGTTTTTATTATTATTCCTTTCTCCAATGGTGAGCCATTAATCCCTCCTAATTTTGCGGGTATGTAGGTAGAAGTGCTGCCTAAAAATTTGTTAGCTATTATATCTTCAGATAATGCAATGTAACTCCTGCATCCTGTTAAACAATTACTTAAAACCAGTGTATCTTCTGAATTAACAGCATGTACTTTATTCAATTCAATTCTTTGATTATTAATAAGTGGATTCATGTCCGCACCTGTTATTGCTAAGGCCATAGGCTTTAGAAATTTTAGATGTGGTCCACTTAGAGTGCATTCTATTGCTGCTGCGCTAATATCTTTGTTCAATAATCTGTTGGCCAGACTAAAAGAATATTTGTCAGCAGGTCCAGATTCAGGTACTCCCAAATGGCTCCATCCAATTCTTCCAAAATCTTGAATGGTAGTCTGCAGACCCGATGACAGTACTTCAATACTCATTCTTGTGGGTATTAAGGATGCTTTCAAATTCATCTTTGTTAATAGGGTAAAAATTAATCTGTTTATCAGGAAGAATTTGAAATGGGTTATCAAGATCAGGATTAAATAAATTAATAGGCGTCCTTCCAAGAATATTCCATCCTCCTGGACCTCCTAGGGAATATATACCTGTTCTATTATTTGATATCCCTATTGATCCAGGTAATAAATTTTTTCTGGGCTCAACTCGCCTTGGAACACGAAGATTTTTGTCAACATCCCCTAAATAAGCAAAACCAGGAGTGAACCCAATCATTTTTACTGAGTAAGTTTTAGAGGAATGAATTTGAGCTATTTCATTTATGGACAGTGAACACAAAGAAGATATTTCCTTTATATCTAACCCATATTCCTCTGAATACAGAACAGGAATATCTAGTTTAAGTCTAGTTTTTATTTTATTGGAGGGTTTAAACTTTTCAATTTCAGAGAAAAGGTTTTCTGTTAGTTCTTCACTAGACAAACTGCAGAAGTCATATTTTATTGATAAAGATTTTTCAGATGCTGTAAAGACGGCACCTTTAATGTTCTCTCTTAGGTGTTGTGATAAGGAAAGAAAGAAGGAACTTGTATCAGAAAATTTTGAATCATCTTTTAAAGATACCAGTAATATATTTTCTGAGAATTCAGAGACAATAAATTCCTTTGTATTAATCAAGACGACTTAATAATAATTTTTTCTTGGATCAACATATCGTTAATTTCTTTTAATGTATTAAGAGTACCTGCATTATCACCATGGATACATAGTGTTTCAGCTTTCATTTTAATTCTCTTTCCAGTGATTGTTGTCACTTCTTCATTGATAACAATGTCTCTTGTTTGGTTAATCTTCTCATCAAGTGATGTTAGCAGCGCATCTTCTTTTGTCCTATCTACCAAGCTGTAATCATCATTATAAGCTCGGTCAATAAATGCTTCTGGTATAAACCTTAAACCTTTTTTGATAGTTAAAGTTTCAAGAAGCGAATTAGTTGGACCAATTACAGATAGATCATTATCGAACGAAGAAACAATTTTTAAAAATAGATTTGCAAGATGTTCTTTTTTAGCTGCATCGTTATAGAGCCTTCCATGAAGTTTTACATGATCCGGTTTGTAAGATAGTTTTTTTGAGACTTTAAAGAATAATTCTATTTGTTCAGTTATAGACTTCTCAAGCTTATCAGAATTTATATTGATTTCTTTTCTTCCAAATCCTGTCTTATCAGGATAAGAGGGGTGAGGGCCTGTTGAAATGTTTAGGTCTTTACAGGGCATCATAATTGATTGAATGCTGTCAAAATCCCCTATATGACCTCCACAGGCTATACTGCAAGAACTTATGTGTTCCAGGATATTAAGTTCGTTCTTAAGTTGATTTCTATTTCTAAACTCACCTAGATCGGCATTAATATCTATTGATTTCATAAATAGTAAAAATCATTCTTTAGAAAGCTTTGGGTAAGTTAATTTTTTATATCTTTAAAATTAGGTTTTCTTTTCTCAACAAATGCAGAAACACCTTCCTTAAAATCTTTAGTATCAAGCCTAACTCGTTGGGTGTTTTTCTCATAATCTAGTTGATCACTTAAAGAGCTAGATAAAGAATTATCATGAGCTTTAACAACAGATTTAAGTCCTTCAATAGGTCCATTAGCTATTTTCTCAGCAATTTTTGTACAATGAGTTATTAAGTCTTCATCTGCAACACAGTCCCATATTAATCCCCACTCTTTTGCTTTTTCTGCAGAAATATCCTCACCAAGTAATCCCATTCCATTTGCTCTTGCTCTTCCTATCAGGTTAGGCACAAACCAAGATGCGCCCACATCAGGAATTATTCCTAAGTTAGGACCAAACACTAGTTTGAACTTTGCTGATTTACTAGCTATAACTAGATCACCAGATAGTGCAAGACCAACTCCTCCTCCTGCGGCTATTCCGTTAACTGCATTTACAACAGGTTTATTTGATTGGGTTATGGCTTTCACTAGCGGATTAAAGGCATTTTCCATGTTATTTGCAGCGGCTTCTCCTGGTGAAATACCCTTAGGGTTTGGCCACCCCCCATCAACAAGATCTGCTCCAGAACAAAATCCCCTGCCATTACCAGTTAGCAAGACGGATCTGACTTCTTTATTCACTTTTGCATCATTAAAAGCCTCTAAAAGTCCCAAGATCAAATCAGCATTCATTGCATTAAGAACCTCGGGTCTATTTAGTCTTAGAGTTAGAACTCCTGATTTACTAAGATCTTTTTCAATTACTTCATTCATTATATTTTTTCCTTTAATCAAATTGTTTTTCTGCACTAGCAAATAGTAAATAAAATAGTCCCCCAAAGAAAGTAACTCCTGCTGTTACATAAAAGACTGCATCCCATGAACCTGTAGCATTTAATATTAAGCCCGTTAAATAAACCCCAACAATTCCTGGAATTGCCCCAAGCATATTAGTCATTCCCATAAGAGTCCCAGTGTACTTAGGACCTATATCAGCGTGATTAACAATGAAGCCTCCAGCGGCCATTCCAGAAAAAGCGTTACCAAGGCACATAATTGCAATGACAACACTCACGGTTTCAAAAGAAGGTATAAATAAAAGACATACTCCAGCACCTCCAAAACCGATTGTGTTACAGAGTTTTCTCACTGTAATTAATTTGAGCCCTTTTCGCAGTAGGAAATCTCCAAAATAACCCCCTACATTCATAAAAATAAGAGATGAAACATGAGGTAGCATGGCAACAAGCCCAACGGATTTGAAGTCTACTCCTAAGCCTTCACTAATAAAAAGAGGCAACCAAGATAAGAAGACAAAAAGACTATAGTTACTGCAAAGATGAGCTACACCTATGGCCCATAAAGGAGTATTACTTATAAGCTTTTTCCAGGGCGGTCTATCCGAAGTTTCCGAAGTAGGAGCATTAGATTCAATGAATTTTAATTCTTCTTCAGAAATATCAGGGTGATCCCTAGGTGTGGAACTTACCATTCTGTTCCAAAAGAAATACCAAACAAAGCCTACTGCACCAAAAATATAAAAGGACCATTCCCACCCTAATTTAATGACAATTATAGGGGTTACGATTAAAGCAAAAGCCGTTCCAATAGGTATGCCGCTATTTGTAACAGCTACTGCTCTAGCACGTTCATTTAATGGAACCCATCTTGCGTAAAGGCTGTGCCAACCTGGAAAAGTAATACCCTCTCCAAGGCCCATACCAATTCTTGCAAGAATAAGAATATAAAATCCTGCATAAGTTGCCAAAGGAGTAAGTATGGTAAAAATTGACCAAATTATTAACCCATAACCTAAGACTAACTTAGCTCCAAACTTATCTGAAAGAGATCCTCCAAGGATTTGAGTAAAAATATAACCAAAATAGAAGGATGTTAAGATCAGGCCTGTTCTTTCATAATCCCACCCCATTTCTTGTGCCATGGGTATTATGGTTATAGAAATATTAACTCTATCTATGTAGCAGATAAATACAGCTAGAATAGTTAATCCAATTACTTTTAATCTTGTTGGCATAAACTTATTAAATCAGTGAATAAAAGAAACTTACAGGATTCCTAACGAATTACAAAATTAAATTTCAATTTATTTTTATTATGATAACTTAATCCTCATTGTTGAGAGGGGGAGAGTTATGTCAGAAGAAAAGTTGTTATTAGAAGACATAAGAATAATAGATGCTGCGAGTTTTATAGCTGGGCCGGCTGCAGCTACAATAATGTCTGACTACGGAGCAGAAGTAATTAAGATAGAACCACCCATTGTTGGTGATAGCTTAAGATGGTTAATATCTAGAAGTAAAATGCCTGAGGGTCCAGAAAATTATTGTTGGCAATTAACTTCTAGAAATAAAAAAAGTTTATCTCTTAATCTTAAAAAAAAGGAAGCAAATAAAATCCTTATTGATTTAGTAAAAACAGCTGACGTGTTTATAACAAATATGCCTTTTCCAATTAGAGAGAGGTTAAATATAACGGCTGAAGATATCATGCCTCTCAATGAAAGGTTAATTTATGCATCAATGTCAGGTTATGGAGAAGTAGGGCCTGATGCAAATAGAACCGCATATGATTCTCTAGCTTGGTGGGCTAGAACAGGTTTAATGGATTTTGTGAGACCTTCTTCAGTTTCTCCTCCGGCTTGGTCAACTCCAGGTATGGGAGACCATCCAACAGCCACGGCCTTATTTAGTGCAATCATGACAGCTCTTTACAGAAGAGAAAAGACGGGAAAAGGAACTGAAGTCTCTACCTCTTTAATGGCTAACGGAGCTTGGTCCAATGGCTGCTTCATACAAGGGGCTCTTATGGATGTAGAGTTTGCAGATAGGACTTCACCACCCCCTAAGCATCCATTTGGAGATATCTATAGCACTTTAGATGGAAGAGAAGTAGCCCTTGCCATGGTTGATGCAACTAAGGAGTGGCCAAAATTGGCTGAAGCCTTTAATAGAGGCGATTGGTTAATTCAAGAGGAGTTTATTGGAGAAGGTCTAGTAAATAATCAAGAGGAGCTTAGAAGGGAGCTTTCAGAAGAATTCAAGAAAAGGAATACTGAGGAAGTAAATGAATCGCTTCGGGGTTCCGGAGTAACCTATGGATTTATTGGCAGGATTACTGACTGTCTAAATGATGACCAATTTCTTGAAACTGAAACTCTGGTTCCCATGAAACATGAGAGAATGCCAGGCTTATATACAATAAATAGCCCTTTTAGAATTAAGGATGAAGAAAAAAAACAACCTTATCGAGCCCCTGAACTTGGAGAGCATTCTAAAGAAATACTTAGCAGCTTAGGTATGGATGAAGATAAAATAAATAAACTAAAAGAAAATGGAGTTATAGAATTTTAACTATGAGTAATTGGGAAGACATTTTTAATTTTGATCTTCAATTGTCTGATGAAGAAAGACTTATTAGAGATAGCGCAAATGACTTCTGTCAGAAGTCATTAATGCCTAGGATTCTAGAAGCCAATAGAGACGAAATCTTTGATAAAGATATTTATAAAGAATTAGGAAATCTAGGATTATTAGGAGCCCCCATTAAAGGATATGGATGTGCAGGAACTAATTATGTCTCCTACGGACTTATTACTAGAGAGATTGAGAGAGTAGATTCTAGCTACCGTTCAGCTTATAGCGTACAAACTTCACTAGCCATGCATCCAATTCATAAATTTGGTTCTGAAGAACAAAAGGATCACTACCTTCCAAAAATGGCAAAAGGAGAAATGATAGGCTGTTTTGGTTTAACTGAACCTGATGCTGGATCTGACCCCGGAAGCATGAAGTCTACTGCAAAGAAAACCAAAGGTGGATATAAGCTTTCTGGTTCTAAAACTTGGATTACAAATTCGCCAATTGCTGACCTGCTAATAATCTGGGCTAAGGATGAAGAGGGTTTATTGAGAGGTTTCATAGTAGAGAGGAAAGATAAAGGCCTAGAAACCCCTTATTTAAAAGGAAAATTTTCTTTAAGAGCCTCAGCTACAGGGCAGATATTTATGGATGATATTTTTGTTCCCGAAGAAAGAGTTTTACCAGATGTAGATAGCTTTAAAGGACCTTTCTCATGCTTAAATATGGCTAGATATGGAATTGCATGGGGAGCTATAGGCGCTGCTGAATTTTGTTGGCATGCTGCAAGAAATTATTCTTTAGACAGAGAGCAGTTTGGAGAACCGCTGGCTGCAAAACAAATAATTCAAAAGAAGCTTGTAGATATGCAAACAGAAATTACGCTTGGACTTCAATCTTGTTTGCGTGTTGGCCAACTAATTGATCAAGACAAGATGATTCCAGAGATGATATCTCTAATAAAAAGAAACAATTGCGGTAAGGCCTTGGATATAGCTAGAGCATCTAGAGATATTCATGGAGGTAACGGGATATCAGACGAATTTCATGTCATAAGGCACGTAATGAACTTAGAGGCCGTAAATACTTATGAAGGGACGCATGATGTCCATGCCTTAATCTTAGGAAATCTTCAGACAGGCATTAACGCTTTCAGTTAAAAAAAACCCAGGATATACCCTGGGTTTTTTTAACTCTTAACTTCTAATTAGAAGTTAAGCCTAAAAGTAGCTCCATATACCCTAGGCTCTGTTAAGAAGTAATTGGTATACATACCTGAAGTATCAGATGTTACATAATGACCTGTAACATTATCTTCATCAGATAAATTTCTTACCCAAGCTCTTAAACTCCAATTACCATCAGCATCTTGCAACATAAGAGAGAAATTTAATTGATCCCAAGAATCAATTTTGTCCCAACTTCTATTGAATTCTCTAGCAAAACTTTCATCTTGCATGTAGTAATCAAATCTAGCAGTTAAGTCCATTCCTTCAGATGGATACCAAGTTTTTTGGATTCCTATCTTTATAGTATATTCAGGAGCGTTTGGAAGAGCATTTCCTTTAATGTTTGTTAATTTTCCATCACTTGTAGGTACTCCAATGGCATTAAGGAACGTTCTTGACATATACACAGGTACACCACTTGGAGATATGGTATTAGGGGCTGGTATACAAGCTCCGAGTCCACCACAAATAGCAGCAGCTCCTACAGCACCAGCTGCATTAGCTACATATTGAACTCCTGTTGCACTTCCGCTATCTATGTTTTTCAAGACTATCCAGCTTGAGTCACCTTGAGCTCTGTCCTTTGGATCTAAAAGCATATTGTCTGCAGCTTTAGTTTCTAGCCAAGAAAACATCACATCAACTAGGATATCTGGATCGAAATCAGGAATAAACAGCATTTCTAATTCAGCACCTTGTATGTCAGCATCTACATTGACGTTAACTGATGAGTTATTGATTATTTTGTATATCTGAAGCCCTTTATAGTCATAAGAGAAGTAAGAGCCATTAAGCTGCATTCTTCTATCTAGTAGACTGGTTTTAAAACCTACTTCTATAGCATCCACCTTTTCACTATCAAATACTCTTGGAGTATCTAAAGGAAAGGAGTCATTAATAGCAGGGTTGAACCCTCCGGGCTTAAATCCTTTTGAGAAATTTAAGTAAGCCATAGTATCGTCATCTATTTTCCAGTCTAGACCGACTTTACTTGTTGATTCTTCCCAAACCGCTTGAGTAGGACTGCCACTTAAAATACGTGACTCGTTATAACCGGGTGTAGGAGGCACTTGCAATAAAGCTCCTGCTACCTGAGCTGCTCCTGTTGGATCTCCTCCTAGAGTAGCTAGAGTAGCTGCATCCACAGCAGATTTAACATTGTAATAACTTAATAAAGAATTTGCTGCTGGGCACGCATTACTTTGTGCACCAGTTAAAATTGCTCCGGCATTTGCAACAATATCAGTTAAGCAACCGGTCAGCGAAGATCTAACCCAAGCAGCACCAGGTAGTCCAAGAGCTGGACCTAAGTTAGCAGCGTTTGCTAAAGACGACCTGTCTCTAGTCCACTTATCATCTTCATTTTTTCTATAACCTACTGTCAGTCTAAGTGAGTCTGATAAGTCCATGTAAACTTCACCAAAATAAGACTCTCGGTCTGCATAAGACCAAGCATCATTATGGAAGAATCCAGGATATAGTTGAGGCACTCCTATTGGAGCAAGTCCATAAATAGAAATGAAATCAAGTGAATTTGAATTTACGTAATAACCACCATGGCTTTCACTTTCAGTTTGGTTCATTCCTAAAACAAAATTTATTTTTCCTTCTAGGTTAGATTGTACTTTTATCTCTCCATAATCTGTTTCAGAAAAGTCCGTATAGGATTTATCGTAAGAGTAAACTCTGTTATAGCTTCCTATAGAATCTCCTCCAAGAACCCCAGCTGTACCAAGTTGTTCACAGCTAACGCCACATGAAGTCCCTGATACAGGGATCATAAGGTTCGTTCCAGTTAAAGCATTTGGAGTAGGCGGAACCGTATTGAAGTTAAGGGGTGTAAACGAAGGACCAACATCCATATTGTAGTCTTGTTGCGAATCTAAAGTACCTTCAGCTTCTGCATAGTTAAGCGTGAAAGTATAGTTGCCTATATCTTGAGTGATAGTTAAATAAGTTTGCTTACTTTCACTATCAAATATGGGTTCAAAATCAGAATGCATTTGACGTAGGCTCATGTTTGATGGTCTAGGGTATTGATAAAGACCTAGCGCATTAAGGGCTGTACTGTTTTGACCTAGTGGGAATATGCCCCCAAAAGAAATATACATTGTACCTGTTGAAGAGCCTGGGTTTATGCCGTCTCTGCCAAATTGATCAGAAAGACACCCATAAGTAGGTAAAGGGTTTTCTTTACAAACTTGGTTTGTTATTCTTGCTCTATCACTATTTTCATCATAAGACTGATGCATCAAATCTATTGATGTGCTATCTCCTTCCCAGCGAAGACTTACTCTGTAGTCTTCTTGATCTCTCCCATCAATGTCTCCGTCTGATAATTCAAAAAGGTTTTCAGTGTAGCCATCCCTTTCAAGAGTACTTCCTGCTATTCTCATAGCCAGTTTTTCACCGATCGGTAAGTTAACAGCATATCTAACTCTTTGATGACTATAATCACCGATCTCAGCTTCAAAGTAACCACCAGGTGATCCCATTTCAGGTTTTTTGGTAATAAAATTAACCACTCCACCAGTTGCATTTCTACCATATAAAGTTCCTTGAGGCCCTCTTAAAACCTCTATTCTTTCCATATCGTAGTATTCAGTAGTAACAAGGTTACTTACTATGGGAATATCATTGACATGAGCTGAAACACCTGCTTCTCCAGTACCTGCAGTAACAAGCCTTCCAATACCTCTTATAGAAAATGAATTTCCACTAAAATTAGTATTTGTAAAACTTACGTTAGGGACATTTAGTTGAATGTCACTTGTATTAATAATTTGTCTAGCTTCTATTCCATCAGCTGAAAAAGCTGTTACAGCCACTGGAACTTCTTGAAGACTTTCTTCAGTTCTACGAGCAGTAACAATTACTTCTTCTATACCTTGGTCGGCTTCATCTTCTGCAAAAATGGTAGAAGATAAGCTTGTACCAACTAGAAGGCTCAATCCAACAAATAAACAATTAAATTTTTTCATATTATTTTCCTTAATTTCATCAAGTAGAATATATTATAGGGATGAATTTTAGAGCGTAACTTGATCTAAGAATCTCCCCTTCTTAATAAATTTTGCCTAATCTTATGGAATAATTAATGAAAATCAACAAAAAATATCTTTTATCTTCACTTATAGTCTTCTTTCTGATCAGCTGTTCAGGTGAAAAAGAGGTCTGTTTTAAGGCTGATGTGGTACTTACTAATGGAAAAATCTACACTCTTGATGAACTTTCTCCAAAAGCAGAATCTCTAGCATTTTTGGATAACTTTATAGTATTTGTAGGAAATAATTCTTCTTCAAAATCGTATCAGTGCGGTTCAGCAACAACTATTGATTTAAAGGGTAATTTTGTTTACCCAGGCTTCGTAGATTCTCATGCACATTTAAAAGGCATAGGAAGAAGAGAAAATTCTTTGAACTTACAGGGTATTGATAGCCTGAAAGAGATGTTAACCAAAGTAGAAATTTATTCAAACAACGTAGAATCAGGCAAATGGGTAGTGGGAAGAGGTTGGATAGAAAAAGTTTGGCCTGAAAAAAGATTTCCAAATAGATATGACCTCGATAAATTTTCTAAAGATAAGCCAGTAATTCTTGAAAGAGCCGATGGCCATGCTGTAGTTGTAAATAGTTTAGCTCTTAAATTAGCTGGTATAGATTCTAAAACTCTAGATCCGCATGGTGGCATGATAATGAAAGGTAATGATGGAGAGCCTAATGGGATGCTGATAGATAAGGCAACTTTGCTGGTTGAAAAACTTATTCCTAGTAGATCAAGAAAAGAAGAAAAGAATGACTTAGAAGTAGGTATTTCAAAGAATATATCTCTTGGATGGACACAAGTTCAAATAGCAGGCGGCACCTTCTCTGATCTTGAAATTTTAGAAGAAATTAAAAACGAAGGAAATTTAAAGCAGAGGGTCTATTTGGCAGTAAGCGAAGGAGAGCCAGCAAATCGTTTATTGCAAACAGGAGCTATTCTTGATCCAGATCATATGCTTGTTACCAGAGGAATTAAGCTTTATGCCGATGGAGCCTTGGGATCAAGAGGTGCTGCTTTATTAAGTAAATATGAAGATTATGAAACTAAAGGCTTACTGATTTTTAAAAAAAAGGAGATCATTCCAATCTTAACAAAAGCCCTTGAACAAGGTATCCAAATACAAACTCATGCTATAGGAGATAGGGGAAACAGAGTCACGTTAGACTGGTATAAAGAAGCTTTTGAAACAATAAGTCCTGATCAAAGAAAAATAGCTAAACCTAGATGGAGAGTAGAGCATGCTCAGATTATAAGCAAAGAAGATCAATTGAGATATAAAGAAATGGATCTAATAGCTTCTATGCAACCTTCACATGCTATTGGTGATTTGCATTTTGCTCCATCAAGATTAGGTATGGATAGA
>MDSY01103039.1_pt1 | contig 36173 bp, 60 predicted proteins | sample 811131 | NCBI WGS metagenome assembly MDSY01 (sample SAMN05326643, study PRJNA326480) | marine metagenome | isolation source: seawater | place: Atlantic Ocean: South West | collected 2010
TGCGCTATCATTACAACAGAGTTTAAAGGCATTGAGGAGGATTTAACACAGGAAATTATTAACAAAGTATTAGAAACTAAATTCAAATAATATGAGAAAAATCACAAAAGAAGCCGTTAAGGCATTTTATAATAATTATAATTATTCAAAAGACAATACGCAAGTTAGACACTCTGGAACAGGTTCCCTATACACCTCGTTTTTTTATCTGCACAATAATTTAATAGCAACAAAACAAAAAGACGAGTTAATCATTTCTAATTGTGGGTGGTTTAGTAATACAACTAAAGAGAGATTAAACGGCATTTTAAATTATATTGGTAACGTTGGTATTTATCAAAAGCGCTTTCAATGGTTTTTAAATGGGGAGAAGTGGAACGGACAAAGGACAAAAATAAAAATAAGTAACGGAAGAGTAAAATTAATTGAGAGCCAAAAGATTAAATCTAACGGCTTTGAATATTATAATATTGTATAATATGGAAAACTTAGACATATATGAGTTATTATATTTAGATATGGTAATTAATCAAAACTTAGAAGAGGATGATAAAACGGATGAGTTTCACAGCTCATTATTATATGAGCTGAAGGTTAAAATAAACAAGGAAATAAATAAAAGAAGATGAGAATAATATTAATTATATTGGTTTTACTTCTGTTAATATTTGGCTTTAGCCCTGTTATCTAGAAATTTTAACATAATTTTAACATTTCTTTAACATTTTTGTTAATATAATTACCTATATTTACATAGTAAAACAAAAACAATTAATAACAATTAAATTAAAAATTATGAAAACAATTAATAAATTTAAAAACTTAGGAACATTTGAAAAAGTACAGCTAGCAATATTAGGTTTTATTTTATTTGCTCTGTCAAATGTAGTTGTAAGCTGGATTGCAAACGGATTTGTAAGCCACTTTTAAAAAAGTTATACTGAAGAGAGTTCAATACTCGAAACGCTCCGAATCTCTGGAGCGTCTATAACAAACAAATTAATTAATATGAAAAGATTATACAAAGGTTACACCATAGAAAAGATGTTCAATACATCTTCACTAGAATTAATTTTCTGTGCTTATAACAGAAATGGTAAACTAGTAAACTGCACTTCACCAAGATTAAGAACGGTTAAATGTATGTTAGATTATAAAATTGACAACAATAAAATCCAGGAAACAGGTTTGGAATTTATGTTAGAAACTTTAGAAGAAAAGAAGCAAAGAGAATTAAATAATATAGCTAAAAGATATAATAAATAATTATGAAAAAAATATTTGATTTTATCGGTAGAGACATTACACAAATTCAGATGACTAGCAATAATAAAGTTCGTGTCTGGTTTGGGTTACACTCTCAAGAAATGACTTTAACAGAGTTTAATTATTTAATGATTAAGAAAAAGCAGAGAGACGAAAAGAAGAACCAACGCAGAGAATTAACGGAGTTAGTTTTAGGAGGTTTTGCAATCGCTCTAATGTTTTACGGAATCATGAAATTAATAGAACTTTATAATTACTAATTTAAAACTAAAACAATGAACGAAAAACAAAAACAAGAAGCAGCAAGACAAAAAGCAGCAGAAGAAAACAGACGCTTAATAAATGAGCGAATGATTAAAAACGGATTTATAGAAACTGATGACGCTGAAGAAATGGATGAAGCAATGCAAAGTTATTACGGATATGAATTTACTGAAAGCTGGACAAGAAACGCAAGGTTTTACATATATACAGAATCAACGGCTGACTCTTACGAGCTTTATATCGCTACAGAATCAAACGGAGCGCCTGACATCTGTCAAGAGGTTTATCAGTATGAGGATGGCTGTCTTTGTGAATTGCCTGAGCATATGAGAAACGGAGAAACAATATATTTTGCTGAGTATCTGCAAGAAGATTTGAGGCATGAATTTGATGAAGCTCTTTATACTCTTTATGCAGATTATAGAGAGGACATGAGAAACGAAGCGAGAGAGCAATTAGAAAGCGAAAAGAAATTAAAATACGTAGGAGGGTTTCCATCATGAGTATAAGAGAATTAACACAGGAAGAAATAAATAAAATGTATGATGATTTTATAATCATGGCCAACAATGTACAAAGATACAGAGACGATAACGAAATAAATGATTTTGATTTATGGTAGGAATATTAACAGCAATATTATATATTTTAATTTTAATTTGTTTTGATTAGTTGAGTTAGAGCCTCGTAGAAATACGAGGTTTTAGCCAATTTAAGCCACTTTTAACAGCTTCTAATACATATGTACATAATTTATAAAAGATTGATTTACAGAGCTTACAATGGCTTTAGATACAACAAATAAAAAACAATCCATTTAATACATTATTTTCAATATAGTTAATAAAATATACAATTAATATTTAAAAGTGTCTTAGAATTAAGATTTTAGACGTTTATCAACGTAATTTGAATATGTACGGCAAGGAGTAGTCCATTCTGATGAATTCATCCAAAACAAGTTTGGGTATTTAGGGGTGGTGTAATTCTGCCTCCTATAAAAATGTTATTTTAATTAATATTTGCTAGATATTTCGTTAGCAAGATACTCGTTGAGGGGAATAATACCAGGCAGAACACGAAAACAACAAAGGATTTGATATTGCAATTCTCAAGGAGATTTAGGTTACAAGTTCCAACAATCTTCCGTCTTTATTAGGGTATTGAAGTGTGGCAACTTGTCTATAGATTTGCAACTACTGTATAAAGATAACGATTTTTTGATTTTCTGTTTTTCATTTAATGCCTATGTTATTAACAAAAAACAAAATTTAACGATTTTCGTTATCATATTATGGTAAAGGAATTTAAATTAAGTGTACCTGAGTCTCTAGCAGGTATAACACTAAGAGAGTATCAAAAATACTTAAAAATACTAGAGAAATGGGATAAAGAGGATGAGGTATATATAAAAACTAAAATGCTACAAATATTTTGTGGTTTAGATATTGAAGATACGTTTAAAGTACCTCTAGCAAATTTTAATTTTGCTATACAGCATATAAATAAGTGTTTTGAGGAAAAAACTCCTTTAATAAACAACTTTGAGATGTATGCTACGAATGAGCAAGGCGAAGATACATTTGTAGAGTTTGGATTTATACCTAAGCTTGATGAAATGAGCTTTGGAGAGTTTATTGACTTAGATACCTATATTTCTGATTGGGATAATATGCACAAAGCTATGGCCGTCATATTTAGACCTGTTATATACAAGAAAGGTAATCTTTACAGAATTATGGAGTATGAAGGAAGTAATAAATATTCTGATGTAATGTTAGATATGCCTCTTAACGTTGCTTTAGGAGCTATGGTTTTTTTTTATCGTTTAGGGAACAAATTACCTCTGTTTACTCTGGACTATTTCAGCTTAAAAGCGAATCAGAAGGAGACGAGACAACTACTGAATCGGTATTTGGGAGAAAATGGGGGTGGTATCAATCAATTTTTACTATCGCTCAAGAGGATGCGCACAAAATTGAAAAAAGCACAAAGCTACCAATACATACCTGTTTAATGTATTTAGAATATATAAAAGACAAAACAAGAGTAGAGAATGCTTTAATAAAAAAATCTTATAAAAAATAATATGACACAAGTATACGACTTATTAGACGAGATAAAAGACGAACTAAGAAACAACAGCCACACTAATACTGTTAGCTTTGGGGATATTTCTGATATAAACCTAGACAAAACAGATATTTTTCCCATGACTCATCTAAACATATCAAACGCAAGAATAGAGGGAAGCACAATTACTTTTACACTACAAATGTTATGTGCCGATATTGTAGACTACAGTAAAGAAGAGTATGAAAATGATGTTTTTTACGGTAACAACAATATACAAGACATACTAAACACTCAGTTAAGTGTAATCAACTTTATATTTGTAAAGCTAAAAAGAGGAGATTTAAGAACAAGAAAGCTGCAAGTAGATGAAGCTATAAGCTGTCAACCATTTAAAGAAAGATTTGAGAATGAATTAGCAGGCTGGGAAGCAGAACTAGATATTATCATGGAGAATGATTACAGTATTTGTTAATGGATAGAAGAAAGAAAATAAATCAAGCTTTAACAAGGCTAGGCTCTATAGCAGTACAAAGACTGAGGCAAAACATATCTAAGGATAACACAAGAGCTACTAGTAAGCTACATGATTCTATGTATTACAAGGTTGTAAAAGATAGTATTGAAATATTTATGTTAAGCTACGGCTTGACTGTAGATGAAGGAAGAAAGCCTTTTCAAAGAGTTCCTAGAACGTTTCAAAGAGATATTCAAAAATGGATGTCTTTTAAAGGAATATCTCCACAAAAAAAGACTGTTGGAGAATCGGCTAAGGCAATAGCTAGAAGCATTTACAAAAGAGGAACAATAAAAAGATTTGGTTACAGAGGTAGTAACTTTATAGACAGAGCTGTTGACAACACTCTTGCAGAGTTTGACAGCGATTTGCTTACTGCTTGGATGACTGACTTAGACAAAGAATTAGATAAATTAAAATAAAAACAAATGGCACAAAAATTAAACGCAAGAAGTCCATATTTTATAAGCGTTACAACAGCAGGACTGACAAGCGCAAAACTAGAGCTTGAAGTGTATTACGGAAGCGTACACTCTACTTGGCAAGACAATCCAACATATGTATTAACATCTATAGCAGTAAATACTAGTGTTCTTTTTGAAATAAGCACCTTAGTAAAAGACTACATAAAGGCAGAGTTTGACGGAAGCTATCCATACGGAACTACAGGAACTAATCATGAAGCAACAACTATATATGTAGATTATAGAGTAACAGAAATAACAACTTCAGGTTCTAGTGTTAAGTCTCCATATTTAGGCCTAAAAGCTTTTGACGGATATGGTTATTTTGAGGATGGTTCAAATCCACAAAATGACGAAGCATACCTACAATCTAACATGAAAATACTAAAACCAGATGACGCTCCCTTAAGGATTCCTGTTAGAATGGATAATACAAGCCTAGTTACTTTTTTATACAAAGGCGTTAATATGCTTAGCTTGAATCCATCATGGTCAGGAGAGATAGCTCAAATAATTGGATATGTAAGCAACCAGCCAGAAGGAGTAGATGATTTTGAGGACATAGTTTTAAATGATGGTGGAACTTATGAGCAAAATGAGTGTTTAGATTCTTTTTTATCAACCCATGGTTTATATCCTGTAGACAAAGTAGTGGTAGAGCAACAAAATCCGTTTAAGGTATATAGTATAGATGTAGTAAACGTAGAGGAGTGTAAACACACTCCATACAAAATAACATTTATAAATAAATTTGGAGCTTATCAAGATATATGGATGTTTAAAAGAGCAGATAAAAACATCTCAACAGAAAAAGAAAGCTATAGGGCAAACTTAGTAGACGGATATACAGGTAATTACAACACATACGAACATCATTATAGAACCTTTAATGTAAACGGAAAAGAATCTTTAACATTAAACTCTGGATTTTATCCTGAAGAAAACAACGAAGTATTTAGACAATTACTTCTTAGTGAAAAAACATGGATAAAATATAACAATCAAACTTTGCCGATAACTATAACTTCAGATAGTATGGCTTTCCAAACAAAATTAAATGAAAGATTAATAAACTATACTTTAACTGTAGAGTTTGCTTTTGATAAAATAAACATTGTTAGATAATGCGTAGAGAAGTACAATTATATATAAACTCATCAGATTTTGGAGAAGATATAGTTTACGAAAGGCTAGATTTATTTGAAGCTCAAACCATAACAGTAACTAACTCTCTGCAAGACATAAAAGACATTGCAAAGGTGTTTACTGACTACAGCCAAGAATTTAACATACCTGCTAGTCAAAACAACAACAGGATATTTAAACACTATTATAACTTTGATATTGATGGAGGTTATGACGCAAGAGTAAAAAGAGAAGCTTTAATAAAAATAAACGGCCAAGACTATAGAGAAGGTTTTATTAGCCTAAATAGTGTTAGCTTACAAAAACAAATTCCTTTTGCATACAAGGTTGTTTTTTACGGTAAAACAGTAAACTTAAAAAGACTTATAGGAGATGACGAGCTGGATGAGCTGGCAAACTATCCAAACGCTTATTTATCTCAATTCGACTTTACATATACAAACGCAAATGTAATTAGTGGTTTTAGACATGGATTTACATTAGACACCTCTACAGGAAATCTTACAGTAGGCAGTGGAAATAATGACGGAGGAGATATTTGTTTTCCTTTTATAAGTGCTAGGTCTCATTACTATTATGACTCATCATCAAACAACGCTCCTGTTTTAAAGGTAGATACTCCGTCAAGAAACTTATATGAGTACGACTCAAACAACCCAGACTCTACAGGCCTTGATTTATTAGACTTAAAGCCTGCAATCAGGTTTTATCACATAATATTAGCTATAGAAGAAAAATACGGACTTCAATTCAGTAGGCTTGATAGTGCTGACTTTTTTCATACAAGCAATGATGCGTTCTACAAACTTTATCTTTGGTTGCATAGAGAAAAAGGCAATATAGAAAATCAAATAGAAGAAAGTGTATTTACAATACCTTTGTCTGACTACGACTTTAACTCTTCAGCTTCAGGAAGCTTTAGTGATGTTAGAAGTGGAGCAAACAACGAAAGCCTTGTAACTACTGTAACAGAAACAACTGTTGAAAGAACAACTATATCTTACAGATATATTGTAACAATAACAACAACAGGAGGAGGTAAATGGGGATTGGAGATGATTGACTCAGAGACAGGAGACAATTTAGCTCCTACAACCTCATCAGAAATAATAGATGGTGGTTTTACAAACACAAGAACTTTCATAATATCATCAGACCAGCCATCAAGAACATTTACTCCTATACTAAAGATAAAAACAAGAGGAGGTATTACTAGTTTTGTAATTGATTCTTTGCAGATAGAAGTTTCTGAGGAAGAAGAAGAGTTTGGTTCTGGAGGATTGAGTCAAGCAGGTTATAGTGTTTATTACACCTACAACAACTCACAGTCAAACTCAATATCTTCAGGTTTGGAGATTGCAGCAAATATGCCTAAAATGAAGGTGCTAGATTTCTTAACGTCAATATTTAAGATGTTTAACTTAACAGCCTTTTATGACGACAGAAGAATATTGTTAGACGGAACTGACAATCCTAGGTTTGGAATGATAAGAGTGATGACAATAGATAGATTCTATTCTGAAGGTGTTTATTATGATATAGATAAGTTTTTATATACGGACAAGCATAATGTAAAGAAAGCAAATTTGTTTTCTCAAATAGATTTCTCATATCAAGAGGCTTCTACTTTTGCAATAGTAAATAGCAATGAGATAACAAATGATGAGTTTGGTAACGAAAAACTTACTCACAGAAGTGCTGATATAAACAACCCTATAGCTTTTGACGGTGGAGAATATAATGTTAAGGTTGGTTTTGAACACATGATGTTTGAAAGAATGACAGACCAATCAGTAGGAAATCAAATAAATACCGTTTGGGGTTGGATGGTAAATAAGGATGAGAACCCTGTTCTTGGAAAGCCTTTGGCAATATACACATTACCTAGAAACTTAGGAGGATATGATATTCCTATAAATGACGGCTCATCATCAGGTGTTAATGTGCCTACCTATATAAGACCTTCAAATAGTATTTGGTATATATCACAAAACAACCCTCAACAATCATTACATTTTGGGGAAGAACTTGATGAGTGGTTTGGTTTGGCAAATCCTGAAAGCTTGTTTAAAAACTATTGGTATAATTACATAGTTCCTATATATAGTGAAAAATCAAGACTTAGCACATTCCAAGCTATACTACCTATAGATATAGTTATAAACCTAAAGTTAAATGATAGACTTGTTTTTGGAGGAAGAAGTTATAAAATAAATACAATTAAAGTAAACATAAATACAGGTAAAGCTGATTTGGAGTTGATAAACGAAACAAATCAATCTCTTTTTGAATCAGGTATAATAGTTTATGATAGAGATGATATTCAAAACAACACAGGTTCTGGTGGTGGTTCAGGCTCAGACTCTTCTTCATACTATTATTACCAAGGAGATGGAATTGGAGTTTCAAACCTATATAATTAAGATATGATAAAAGATATAATAGAATTATTATCATTAGCAGAATGGAATATAGATGATGAGGATGTAAAAATCGCTAAAGGCAAATATTTAGCTCCTGTTAATTGGAAAGAATTTAAAAACACTATAAAACGAAATAAATAATGGCAACTAATAAAACCGTAAAAAAGACTATAATAATAGACATAAAAGGCAAGCAAGCTGAGGTTAGCATAAATGGTGTTAAGAAAAGCATGAAAGACCTTAATGTTGAGTTAAACAACATGAGACAGAATGCAACAGGAGCTTCTGCTGCAACAGGAGCAGCTTCAGCAACTGTACTAGAACTTGGTAGAGCTGTTTCAGACTCTAACTATGGTATTAGAGGTATGGCTAACAACCTTTCTCAGTTAGCAACAAACTTTATTTATACCACAAAGCAAGCAGGAACTTTAGCAGGAGGTCTTAAGAATATAGGTCAGGCTTTGATGGGGCCTCTTGGTGTCATACTTCTTTTTCAAACAGGTATTGCTTTATTAGAGAGATGGGCTATGAGTTCAGAAAAGGCTGCAAAAGAAACAGAAGGATTGGAGGATTCACTTGGTGCTGCTGGCTCTAACTTAAGAATATTAAGAGACACTTTAGAAAAAGGTTTGCTTACTCAAGAAGAAGCAAATGAAGCTGTAAGAAAAGCTAATGAAGAATATGATGATTTAAATATAGAACTTGACTACAACAATCAGCTTACAGAAGCTAGTAAGACTGCTATAGACAACAAAATTCAATCGCTAAAGCATTTAGCTAAAGCCTTAGCGCTTCAAAGTTTATTAGAAGAGAAATATTCAAAACTACTACCTCTTCAAGCAAAGCAAATGGAATTAGACACAAATGCAAAACTTGCAAATGCACGAGCTATAGACATACTAACTAGCTCAATAACTGAAAGGGGAACTTTTGTAGCTATGGCAGCAGCAGAAAAAGCTACATCTGCGCAAGAAGCAGGTCAAGAAGCCATAGATGCTCTAAAAAAAGAAATAGAAGAGTTATTACAGCTAGCTGGAGATGAAGGTCTTGTAAGTGAAATATTTAAAACTCCTAAAAAAAGAAAAAAAGGGGGAAGAAAAACAACAAGTGATGATAAAAAATCAAAACCAGCAGAAATAATAGGAGAAGATTTATTTCCTCGACTTATGGAAATGGGAGCAGAACAAGAGAGAGCTTATTTGGATTTTCTTTCTGGTCTTGGAGAAGAAGCAGCAATTATAGCACAAGAAGGCAACATGAATCTTTTAAACCAAGAAATACTTCATCAAGAAATGATGACTAACGAATTAAAAGCTGGAACTATTGAAAGAGCTGAAGCAGAACATGAATTGTATATGATGAGAATAGAACTTCAACAAATGGAGTTTGAACATGAAGAAATGATATTGGCTAAAAAGCTAAGAATTCAACAAGAATATGTAGGATATGTTGCAACAATCGGTAAAGCTTTAGGAGATATTGCTGGAGAAAATGAAGCGCTAGCTAAAATGGCTTTGATTGTAGAAAAAGGAGCTGCTATAGCTGGAGTTGTTGTTTCTGCGTCTCAAAGTATTGCTACTAGAACTGCACAACACGCTATGATACCTGCCTTCATCCCTCCTTTCGGTATACCAAACCCTGCTAAAGCTTTAGATGCTGCTGCAATGGCTAAAGATATAACCATGACTAAAGTTGGAGCTGGTGTTTCTATTGCTGCTATTATAGCTGCTGCAATTAAAGGAGGAAGAAAAACAATTCCTGGAGGAAGGAGACCTTCAACAGCATCCACAGGAGGAGATGGTGGAGGAAGAGAGTTTGATTTCAACTTGGTTGGAAGTACAGGAACTAATCAGTTAGCAAGTGCTGTATCAAATCAATTCCAAGAACCTGTACAAGCTTATGTTGTTAGCAGTCAAATGACTTCGCAACAAGAACTTGACCTGCAAATATCAGCAGGAGCTTCTCTTGGAGATTAATTTAAAATAAATTAAATAAAAAACGTTATCAAATTATGGAACAAGATATTATAGAACTATTTATAGACGAGGATAATGATTTTGCTGGTATAGAAGCAATATCTATAGTAGAATACCCTGCAATAGAAGAAGATTTTATTGCTTTGAAGGAACAGCAAATACAATTAGCAGAGGTTGACTCTGAAAAAAGAATATTGATGGGAGCTGCTTTAATACCAGACCGAAAGATATTTAGAAAAAGTGGAGACAAAGAGTATTTTATATACTTCTCAAAAGATACTGTTAGGCAGGCTTCTGAATTGTTTTTGTCAAAAGGCAAGCAAAACAATTCAACACTAGAACATGACGTAGAGTTAAAAGGACTTAGTGTTGTTGAAAGCTGGATAATTGAAGATGAGCAAAAAGATAAATCTGCTAAATACAATTTAAATTTACCTGTAGGAACTTGGATGGTTTCTGTAAAGGTAAATAACGACAAAATATGGGAGGAGTTTGTAAAAGAAGGCAAAGTAAAAGGTTTTAGTATTGAGGGTTTTTTTACAGACAAGTTGGATGAAAGACCAAGAGAAAGTGTAAGGGAAGAAGTAGACTCAGAAGAGTTTGAGGCATTAGCAAAGTTGTTTGAGTTAGAAGATATTGTTCTTTCACAATGGGGGGTTGAACTAGAAACATATAATGATTATCCACAGGCAGCCAGAAACAATGCTAAAAGAGCTTTAGATTACAAGAAAAAAAATGGTTCTTCTTGTGGCACACCTGTCGGCTGGCGAAGAGCTTCACAATTAGCTTCAGGTGCGAATATTTCGAGAAGCACGATTGCTCGAATGGCAAGCTTTAAGAGACATCAGCAAAACAAAGACGTACCATACTCAGAAGGATGTGGTGGTATTATGTGGGATGCTTGGGGTGGTAGTGCTGGAGTTAATTGGGCTATCAATAAATTAAAGAAGATAGATAAATTATCTGAAGATTTTGTTCCTGTTAATGATGACTACATTATTATAAACGACAGACTAGCTTACTCCACAAAAGAGCAAGCTGAGAAAATGGCAAAAGATTTAAAGTGCGAAGGATTTCATGTTCATGAAATAGACGACAAAGAATGGTTTATGCCTTGCAAAGAACACTTCTTAGCAGAAGTAGGCCCTAAAGGAGGAATCAGAAAGTCTCCTAAAGCACCAAAATCTGACACACCAAACAAAAATCCCAAAGGGAAAGGAAGTGCTGGTGGAAGTGCAAAAGGCAAAACAGGAGCTAAGGTATCTGCAAAAGACAGAGCAACACTACAAAAAAAAGCAGATGACTTTAACAAGAGATATAAAGAGAAGTTAGGCTATGGTGTTACTGTAGGTATGCTGGCTAGTGTATTTCAAAGAGGTTTAGGAGCTTTTAATACTTCTCACTCTCCAAACGTTAAATCAGCTTCACAATGGGCATTTGCGAGAACCAACGCTTTCCTTTACTTAGTAAAAAACGGAAGGCCACAAAATCCAAAATATACAACTGACTACGACTTATTACCAAAAAAACACCCTAAATCCCCTAAATAATGAGAAGAAAAACAATAAGCACATATAGAAAGAAAAAAAGAAAGTCTCATCCACATAGCAAAAATGCAAGCAAAGGAAAGACAGGATATAAGAAGAAATATAAAGGACAAGGAAGATGAAAAAAACACCTAGTAAATCAAGCCCTACAGGAAAAAAGAGAGGCTGTTTATGCAAAGACGGAACTTACAGCAGTAAATGCTGTGATGGAAGTTTACAAGCACAAGGTATTGGAGCTTTAACAGGGCAGGGAACAACTCCATAACCTTGAAAATGAAACAGATATTTTATTAATCGTTATCTAATTAAATAATTATTTATATGAAAGCAACAGAAATTATTGACAAGTTTAAAAAAGTGTTACTTTCTGTAGAAGCTGAAGAAGAAACTCCTGTTCAAGAGGAACTTTCTGCTGAAGTTAAAGAGGAAGTGATAGAGCAAGTTGACCTTGCAGAGGAAACAGTAGAAGAAAATTCTACAGAAGAATTAGCTGAAGAGGAAGTAGAAGAGGAAGCTCCTGTTAAAGAAGCTCCTGAAGAACTTTACGCTACAAAAGAAGAGTTATCTAAAGTTGTAGCTGAATTCAAAGCAATGTATGAGCAAATGATGGATAGTATCAACAAAGAAGAATCAGTTGACGCTCCAGAAGAATTAAGCTCAGACAAAGTTGAGTTATCTGAAGAGACTGAGGAAATTTCTCATTCTCCTGAAGCTGAAGTAAATTCTAAGCAAATGAATTTATATTCTCAAAGTAGAGCGATTACTACGCAACAAAGAGTATTTAACAAATTATTTAACAATTAATTAATTAATTATGGCAACAACAACAAGTATTACAACTACTTACGCTGGGGAATTTGCTGGAAAATATATTGCAGCAGCTCTCCTTTCAGGTTCTACTATTGAGAATGGTGGAATTGAAGTAAAACCAAACATTAAGTTTAAAGAAGTCATCAAGAAATTAGCTACAGGCGACCTAGTTGCAAATGCTAGCTGTGATTTTGATGCAACATCATCTGTTACTTTAACAGAAAGAATTTTACAACCAGAAGAATTTCAAGTAAACTTACAGCTATGTAAGTCTGATTTTGTATCAGATTGGGAAGCTGTATCTATGGGATATTCTGCGTTTGACACATTACCTAAGAATTTCCAAGATTTCTTATTAGCTCATGTAATTGCTAAAGTAGCAGAAAAAACTGAGCAAACTATCTGGGAAGGAGCAAATGCTACTGCTGGAGAGTTTGACGGATTTACTACATTAGCTGCTGCTGATAGTAATGTTATTGCAGTATCTTCAGGTGGAGCTGTAACTGCTGGAAACGTATTAACAGAGCTAGGAAGCATTGTAGACGCAATTCCTTCATCTATTTATAGTAGTGAAGATTTATACATCTACGTTTCTCAAAACATGGCTAGAGCATATGTAAGAGCTTTAGGTGGTTTTGGTGCAAATGGTTTAGGTGCTGCTGGTACTAACAACCAAGGAACACAATGGTGGAATAACGGTTCACTATCATTTGACGGTGTTAAATTGTTTGTAGCTAACGGATTGGCAGATAATACTGCAATGGCTGCACAAAAATCTAACTTATATTTTGGAACAGGTTTATTATCAGACCACAATGAAGTTAAGGTCATTGACATGGCTGATATTGACGGTTCTCAAAACGTTAGAATTGTTATGAGATATACTGCTGGAGTACAGTACGGTATTAGTGAGGAAATTGTATATTACTCATAGTAAATAAATTAAATATTAACTATAAAATAGGGTGGGTGGAAATTCTACCTACCCTTTTTTAATAAAAACAATTAAATTATGGCTTGTGATATATCAAAAGGAAGGCTAGAAGCTTGTAAAGAGTCAGTTGGTGGTATTAAAGCAATTTATATCGCTAATTATAGTTCTTCAATGTATGATGGAATGGCTGATGGTTCTGCAAATGCTCCTTCAGCATCAGGTTTTGATGGAGAGGTTGACTCTTTAACATCAGCAGTTGATGTCTACAAGTTTGAGTTAAGAGGAGACAATAATACTTTTGAGGAAACTAACGAAAACTCAAGAGACAATGGAACATCATTCTGGACTCAAACAGGAAGTTTTGTTATTAAAAGACAAAATGCTGAGACTATGATGCAATTAAAACTTTTATCTTATGGTAGACCTCATATTATTATAGAGGACTATAACAATAAATTTAGAATAGCTGGAGCAGAGAATGGAGTAGAGGTTTCTGTGAACACTTCTACAGGAGGAGCTATGGGAGATTTATATGGTTATACAGTTTCTTTCGAGGGAAGAGAGGTTCTTCCAGCTCTATTTGTCAATTCTGCATTGATTGACAATACATCAGGATTTGATGTAGCGACTACAAATATGAGCAACGAATAATATTCCTTTATTATTATTCATTCTAAAAGGGTAGATTTTTGTCTACCCTTTTTTTATATAAAACAAAATTTAATTTTTACGTTATCATATTATGATTATTACAAGTAACCAAGGAAACCAAACATTAAGGATTTTAGCGAGAGAAAAATACTTGGTTTTTGATACTAGTGTTGAGCCTAACGTACTTCCAGCAGGACAAGTTGCTATTGAGCTTTATGAAGATGGAACAGGTTTAAAATTAACAGTAGATAATGAGGATAGTCTTAGATATGACAACTATCTTGAACTTAAGTTTAACGTAAACGACTATTTAAGAGAAAGTTATTATTACAGGCTTGATGTTTACACAAAGATAGGAGAGCAATATGGTAGTGGTTTAACAAACGAGAAACCCAGACTTATATATAGAGATAAAATATTTATCTTACCTGCAAACAAATCTCCATATGATGAGAAAATAAGGTATACCTTGAATGATAGTTATACGCAAATGGAAGATGAAGTTCCTTCGTCATATGACTATATTGTTTTTGATGAGGGTAGTGATTATGATTATGCTACTCCTAATACAGACGGAACTCCTTCTACGGTAGTTAATCAGCAATCAAATACAAGTTCAGGAGGGCAATCTATTACTCCTGTAACAGGAACTCATGATATTGATAATGACGGATATGGAGAGGTTTATGCTATAAGCAACACTTTGTATGTTTATGGTGTTGGTAGTGGCCCTTTTCACAACACTTCAGGCCAAGACATAGATGGGAACACAGTAAGTTATACAACTAGAACTAATTTAATAGGAGAATATACTGTAGATGAAAGCCAATATGGAACATTCCAGACTGCTAGTGGATATACAGAATATATTGTACACCATTTAAATGCAAGACAACCTTCTGATTATGGGTATCTTCCTTTGTTTAGTCAAAATGGTCTTGCAGACTATACAAATGGATATGTTTATTATAGAGAAGGTTTTGATTATAGAATAATGGAACATGGTAATGGTTATGAAGTTCTTGACTTGCAGCCTGAGAGTAATGCTAATTTTACAGTTCCAGCAGGAACAACTATTGAAGATTTAATAAGTGATGTAAACAAATTTAACTCAGACCATAATGTTGACGATAGCAGATGGGATAGGGATAAAATTTATTTAGATAGTTCAAAAACAGATATTGCTGTTGGAGATTCTATATATGCTGACGACCAAGGCTCAAAATATCCAGGAGGTACTACAAACGGTAGAACAAACAGAGCTTGGTTTAATTGGAATGGAGACGTTGTAAAAGTAACAGGTGGTGTTGTAACTCACAGGTATAACTACAAAGACGGCCCTGAAAGATATGTGATGTATACAGGAACAAATGTCATGAAAAAGAGAGACTATGATGGGAGTAATTACCTTCCGACAGTAGAACACCGTCTGCCTACTGTAGGCAAAGAATGGGAAGGAGACGCTCCTAGTGGGCCTAACCCTGGCTCTTTGGTTACAAAAAACGTAATTGCAGATGTAGCAGCAGAAATGCAAACACAGCTAGACGCAGGTCTTGCTTGCGTTGAGACTGTGTATAATTCTGCTGAAACAGGTAGAACCTTTTTAGATTGGGGTAATTATGTTGCAGGAACAGGAAATTATCCTTTTGAACCTGGAAATTATATATACAGAAGAAGGCATGGTAAAAATGCGTATAGAAGGCTTGACTTAGACATGGAAATAAGAACTCAAAGTTTGATTAACACCTTTACAAACCCTGTTACAGGACAGCAGTTTACTATTGACAACACCTATAAAGCAGGAGAAACTTATTTTAGATACCTGCCTGTTTTTGGGTTTATGCCTTTTCATTTTAGTTTTCCACAATACAGAAGCTGTATAATTGTAGAGGTTAATAAATATACAGGAGAAATCATAAACAGACAGATAGTCTCTAAAAGTAATTATTAAGATATGAGTATAAGAACAATAAATTTATCTGGATATGAAGTTCCAGAAATAAAAGAAGTTTACAATAAGGAATGGATTTCTTATGGAGACAACAATGATTATTTTGATACTTTAATAGAAAGGTATCTAGGTTCTCCTACAAATAGTAGGTGTATAAATGGTATTGTTGACATGGTATATGGAAGAGGCCTTGAGGCTACAGATAGTAAAGACTATCCTGAGATGTATGCTAAATTCAAAACCTTAATTAGACCAAAAGAAGTAAAAAGACTTGCTAACGACTATAAAATGTTAGGACAAGCAGCTATGCAGGTTGTCTACAACAAGTCTAAAACAAAGATTATAAAAGTTGTACACTTTCCTATGGAGTGTTTGAGAGCAGAAAAATGCGACTCAAAGGGAGTTATAAGGGCTTACTACTATCATCCAAAGTGGAGTGAAATAAAACCAAACGACAACCCTAAAAGAATTCCTACTTTCCGTAACGGTAAAAAAAGCGAAACATCTGAGCTTTATATATTTAAACCATACAGAAGTGGTTTCTATTATTATGCGCCTGTAGATTATCATGGGTGTTTACAATATTGCTCTTTAGAAGAGGAGGTAAGTAATTACCACATAAGTAACATAAAGCAAGGCTTACAGCCTAGCTTACTAATAAATTTCAATAACGGAATTCCAAATGAGGAAACACAAGAGATTATTGAAAGAAAAATATATGACAAGTTTAGTGGCAGTTCAAATGCAGGTAAATTTATCCTAGCATTTAACGAGTCTATAGAAACTAAAGCAGACCTTGAGCCAATACATTTGCCTGACGCACACGCTCAATATCAGTTTCTTTCTGATGAGAGTAGAGAAAAAATTATGTTAGGGCATGGTATTGTGTCTCCTATCTTACTAGGTATTAAAGATAATACAGGGTTTGGGAATAATGCAGAGGAGTTAAGAACTGCCTCTATATTAATGGACAATATTGTTATTAGGCCTTTCCAAGAAGAACTAATAGACGGTATAAACGACATACTTCACTTTAACAAGATATATCTAAATCTTTACTTTGTAACACTACAACCGATTGAGTTTACAGAGCTAGACAATATATCTACAAGAGTTAAGAGAGAAGAAGAAACAGGAGAGAAGTTAAGCAAAGTAGAATTAACTGACTTCTCTGATGAGCAGGGAATAGACCTTCTCGAGCAATTAGAGGCTCTAGGAGAGCGAATCTCTGACGATTGGGAGCTAGTACACACCGAAGAGGTAAAAGACTCGGAAAAGAGCTTTGATTTAGCTAATTTTGAGGCAAGCCCAAACAAAGAATCTAAACAAGACAAAGGTATCTTTAAAGTACGATATGCTTATATGCCTATAAGGAAGTCTCCTAATAGTAGAGACTTCTGTAAAAGGATGGAATTATATACACAAGACGGCATTGTATTTAGAAAAGAAGATATAGGTTTGATGAGTTTTAGAGGAGTAAACAGAAAGTTAGGACATAAAGGGCAGAATTATTCTTTATTTAAATATAAGGGAGGCAAAAACTGTAAACATTTCTGGGAGTTAAGAGTATATAAAAAGAAAGTGTCTGATGATGCAAAGATAAGTGTAAATCAAGCAACAAAAGACGGCTTTGTTGAACCAAGCAATCCTTCAGAAGTATCTGTTAGACCAGCAGACATGAAAGACGGAGGAGCTTACCCAAACAATTAATATTATGTCAAAAGCCTTATTTATTAACGTAAGAGATTTAAAGAGAAAATCTATTATAGACGGAAACATTGATGCAGACAAAGTAATTCAATTCATTGAAGTTGCACAAGACACTCATATACAGAATTATCTCGGTGGAAATCTTTATCAAAAACTACAAGATTTAATTATATCAGGAGATATTGAGAATAGTACAAACGCAAATTACAAGACTTTGCTTATTTCATATATAAAGCCTATGCTAATATGGTTTACTCAAAGCAATTATTTGCCGTTTGCTATGTATCAAATATCTAACGGAGGTGTTTTTAAACATATAAGTGAAAACTCAGAATCAGTAACACAAGAAGAGATGGCTATGTTAACAAACAAAGTTACTGAAACAGCAGAGTTTTATACAAGAAGGTTTCTTGATTACATGACATATAATTCAACCTTATATCCAGAGTATAACTCAAACACAAATGAAGATATGTACCCTGATAAAGATGTTAACTTTCATAGTTGGGTTCTTTAATCATGGGGATGTACAAGCCAAAAAAAGTAAATATTGAAAAATTAAAACAGTATTTAAAAAGACAAGAAGATGAATTGGTACACAACAACAAGTTGGAATATAAAAGTAAAATACAAAAAAACAAAATAGCATGAGTATATCAAGAGTTGCAGGATTTGAAGATTATCATAATGTAGGTATAATTTACTCTATGAGTAATTTTGGAGTGCCTCAAGCAGACGGTTTTGGTTCTGCTTATTACAAACAGTCAGGAGAAATGTATGGAGTATACACCGACAGTAATGGGAATTATATAAATGTAGAACAAGCACATACAGATACGCAAAACGGAGTAACAACTATCAAAACAGACAATAGAACTCTTAACGGCAAGGCGTTCCCTAGTTCTTTTACTGTTGACACTAACTTTGTGCCTTCACCAGCTCAAGTACAAAACAATATAACAGGTGCAAACGCATATATTAGATTTAGCTTCATCCCTGCTCCTGATTATGCTAAAGGAATAGACTTTACTGATTTACCAGGAGACCCAAGAAGCACATCACAGAGCCATATTCAAGGCAGCATTTATTATTCATTTGAATTTACTATAACAGACGATTCTGACGAGCCAGATACGTACAACACTAATTTTTATAAACAAGGCCTTTATCTTACAGGAGGTGGTGGCCCTTTGTTTTTTAAGCCAGGTGTGTTTTACGACAAGGCTACTAGTGCAAGCTTTCTTCACGATACTGTTTATAGATTTAATGGTGCAACCAATTTTGGTAATTTCAAACGACACCGTATAAAAAAAGGGAAAAATAGGTTTGATTTTAGTGTATATTATTTACAAAATGGTATCACTATAGGATTTTATATTCCTACAGAGGACAATCTTAGTCTTTGGGTAAATGGTAAAAACAGATGGAATGGAACTATTAAAGATATATCTATTAAAAGAAGAGTATATGACGATAACAGAGCAATAAACAATCCTGTAATACCTGAATTACCACAGCAATCATATTACTATTATTCTGGAAATGGTGGTATTGGAACTAATAACTTTTAAAATTAACATATGAAAGATTGGATAAAAAGATTTTGCATGATGTTTTGCAAAAAAAAATATAAAGATTTATGGATAATTGGTAAAGGTAATTTAGATGATAAATAGAGCTGTATACTCTTTTTGGACAAAGCCACAATCAAAAAGCAAAGAGCTTTTATGTGGTTTTAACTCTACTGAGGCTTTTTTAGATTGTTTACATTTATCTGTAATATTCTCAAAAAAGTGGTTTAAAGAGGTTGTTATGGTTACTGATTTAGAAGGTAAAAAAATAATTGAAAAAGCTAAAATACCTTTTGACAGTATAACTACAGAATTAGAAGATATAAAAGTAAGACCAAGACATTGGGCTTTTGGCAAACTTGTAGCTTGCAAAATACAGTCAAAACCATTTATGCATTTAGATAATGATGTAATTTGGTTTAAGAAGCCTCCTATGAGGGTTTTAAGAGCAAAGGCTTGCTTCCAAAACTTTGAGGCTAACGACCAATATCATGCTTTTTACAGACCACAATGTAAAGAAGCAGCAAAAGACAAGTTAGACATAGGAATTAGATACGACATAGAAATAGGAGAAACAATAGCTGTAAATTGTGGTATTATGGCTTTTAACGAAATAGGATTTCTACAGGAGCTTTATGATAAAGCCTTAAAGTTTATTGATTGGCATGACAACAAAAACTTTCCTATGTGGGATTTAAGTAGTATTGTTTTTGAACAAATGCATTTATATCAGATTTTGTTAAAACGAGATATAATTCCTGATGTTTTGGCAACTTTCTTTGTTGATGATAACTTGGCAGCAGAGCTTGGTTATACTCATTTAATCTCAAACAGCAAAAGAGATGAAGAAATAGAAAAAAAAGTAAAAGAAAGATTAAAACTTGAATTAAATGATAAGACCTAGTTATTCATACAAAGTAGGAGGCTTTAAGCAAGGGGAAGTTTTTCATCAAATACCAGGTCAATATGATAGTGGTATTAGTGCAAATCCTGTTGTCTCAAGAAACTCTAGTACAACAAGAGTAAATAAAGAAGGCTTGATAGAGCATATAGATTCTAACATACCTAGACAAACATGGCCTGTTTATAAGGGCAGAGTAGGAAGATGTCCTTCTCTAGCCTTAAGAGAAAGAATACCACAAAAACTATATTGGACTGAAAGGTTTAATACGAGTGGTACTTGGACTGAACAAGGTGTTAATGTATTATGTACTGAAACTGTAGCTCCTACAGGAAGAAAGGAGGCTTGTTTGCTTAGAGTTACAAGCACAAATACTACTTGCTATGTACAGCAAGAAGTTAATCATAATCTTGGAACTTTTGTCGTAAGTGTTTTTGTAAAAGACGGTGGAGATATAATGCAGGGAGGAAGCAGAGGTTCTGGATATTTTGCTATTGGGGTTACAGGTGTAGGAGCTAGCTCTACTAGTGTAATAATACAGCCATTTGATTTAGTTAATGGAACTGTTTTAAGCCCTACAAGTTTTGGTATAGCACCTGAACAGACGTTTATACATGAATATCCTAACGGTTGGTTTAGGGTAGGGTTTAGGTATGACATGGGAACTACAAACAATACTATTATAAGATTCTATGCTTCATGCAACGGCCCTCAAGATTTTAATTCAGGAGATTATCCAGGTCAATCACTACAGTTATATGGAGCTAACTTAGTTCAATCAAGACAACTACAACCATACATAAAGTCAGAGTCTACATTGAAAATACAAGAAGCAGATTCTTTAAGGACTTTTGTTGGTAATGATTATATTTACTCTAAGGAGGGAATCTTTTTTATTAGCCTAAAGCTAGAGTCAGACCAAGTTACTTTTAATAGCAACTGTATAACTCTAAACAACGGAACTGTTAACAACAAAATATCCTTTAATTTTAGACAAGCAACTAATAATTTTATTTTCATTGTAAAAAAAGGTACAAGTACAGGAAGCACAACTCAATCATTCTTTGAAACAAGTCTTGATTTTACAAAAGAAATAAAGCTAGCTGTACATTGGAAACAAGGTTTGTGTTTGCTTTATTATAACGGAAATCAAATACATCAAGACACCAACTTTAACACTTTTGATGGCGACACTTTAACAAGAATAGATGCAGACAACGGAAACCAAGTAAACAAATTTAAGTGTGGAGATATTTATGAGCTTAGTGTTTACGACACAAGAACTTTATCAAACACAAAAGTAGTAGAACTATTAAAACAATTAACAGAATTATGAAAATATCAGAAGAAACTAACATAACTCTTGACCTTAAGACTATAGCTATGATTATTGGTTTTGTATTAACCCTAGCTACTATGTGGTTTACTTTAAAATCAGATATAGCTTTAGCTAAAGAATTACCAACTCCTGAAGTAGAAAAAATAGAATTTGATTACAAAGACAAGTTGGTAAGGTCAACAATAGAGAAAATAGAATCAGACGTTACAACTGTAAAAGAAGATGTAACTGAGATTAAAGAGAGTCTGGATAAAATAGACCAGAGAATTTATGAACTAAGTAAAAACAAATGAAATGGATTGTAACGGTAATTGCCCTTTTTGTATCGGCTGCTAATTTTGCACAAACAGAATCTATAACTGTAATTCAATATACAGCATCTTTTGCTGAAGAAGTATCTTTAAACGACTACAAAGATTATAATTGTAAAACTTTGTTTATTGATAAATCTCCTGACTCTTTTGAGGGTATAGAGTTTCTTCCTACAATTATTTTATATAATGACGGAGAAGAAGAATTAAGAATAGAAAGTGGTATAACATTAAAACTACCAGAAAATTGGAGAGAACTTTTAGACGAACATATAGATTATTTATTGCAGCAACGCTTTTAACAGTATTTTGTTTTGCTCAAATACAGCAAGACAAATACTATCATTTTGGAGCTGGTGCGTTTTCTGAATATGTTGGTAAAAAGTTTGACGTCAAAGTTCCTATTGCAAGCTCTTTTGTTATTGGGTTTGGCAAAGAAATTTATGATTATGTTGACTATGGTAAATTTGATACACAAGACTTGGCAGCTACTGTTTTAGGAGGAGTTGCTTATACTATAACAATAAAACTAATAAATACAAATAAAAATGAAAAAATTAATAACCGTATTGTTCGCTCTTATCGTAAGCATAAGCGCAAGCAGTCAAGAAAAAAAAGAAAAAAATAATATATTTAAAAAGATATTTAAATATTCTACTATTTATACTGCTTATTCTCAAACAAACTCTATACAAGCTCCACAAACTTTTGTAGTATCACAAGACAATGAGCTTATAGAAACTACTCGTAGACACCCATCAGACATGATGTTTACATATGGTTTAAGAAAATTAGCATTTTTTCAATATGAAAATAGAAATAAGTTTTATGATGGTACTGAAAAAAACCAATCAGTAAAATCAAACATTGGAGCATATAAAGGTTTAGAGTATTTAGTTGAATATTCAAGGGGTAGACAACAGGGAAGAGAGTTTGATAATCATGAAATTTTTGCTAGATATTTAGCTAAGTATTGGTTGGTAAAAGGAGAATATCAAAAAAACGAATTAGTTGATATTGATTATAAAAGTGCTGAACTTAGATTTAGATTACCAATAGGTAAGAAAATTAGTCTTAGTGCTGGTGCTATTTACAGAACTTATGAAAAAGCATACGGACACAATCCTATACAAAAATATTTAGAAGAAAATCCTTGGTGGGTTTTAGCCTATGATTACGCAGGACATACAGATTCTTTATATGAGATGATAAATCCATTTACACAAGAAAGCATGGGTTATGATTATCAATGGTTTAACCAAGAAGGAAATTTAATTGCAGCAAGTGATGCTGATTATAGAAATGGAGTTTTTCAGAATGTAGTAAACAGATATAATAAAGAACAACTATCAATGATTGGTGGTTTTGCAGATTTATCTGCTGTTTTTGGTGTAGATTTTTACCACTATAGAAAAAACTTCTGGGTACATTTATATGGTAACGTCTTGACTAAACATCAGTTGATGAGTGGAGACGAAAGATATAGTTACAATAATTTTGTAGATGGAGATTGGATAGATTATTCTGCTGGCTCAGTATTTGGTTTTAAAGTTGGAAAAAGGTTAGCTGTATTTAGTGAGGTTAGTTTACAAAAATATTGGGATAGAGATTTAAAAGAAATTAAAGTAGGTTTAAATTATAAATTATGACGCAAAATTTTAGCAAACATGAGTTTGACTCAAAATGTGGTTCTGATATGCCTGAATCTGTTTATCACAATGTGGTAAAAGTTGCAACTCAGTTACAGTTTTTGAGAAATTATATAGGAAAACCTATAAAGATAAATAGTGGTTATAGAAGCCCTGAGCATAATAAAAGAATTGGAGGAGTTTCTAAATCACAACATCTTTTAGGTAAAGCAGCAGATATTGTTGTTAAGGGAATGAGTACAGTTGAACTACACAAAGCTATAGAAACTTTAATATCAGAGGGTAATATGTTACAAGGAGGTTTAGGTTTATACGACTCTTTTGTTCATTATGATATTAGAGGTAGAAAAGCTAGGTGGGATTACAGAGGGAGGTAGTTATGGATTTTTCAGTTATATTACTTTTGCCAAACGGCTTTAACATAGGTCTTAATTATTTTCCTGCTGACGAAGAACATAATTATGAAGAAATAAACATATATTTACTAATTGTTCAATTAAAATGGAGATTTTATTATGAGTAAGAAGAAGTTTAAAGATACAACTGTAGGACAAGTTTTACTAGGTGCTGCTAGTATGATAAATCCTACGTTAGGAAATGTTTTACAAGGAGTTACAACACCTAAAGAAGCAATAGAAGCTATTACTAAATCTGATGCTCCAGCAGATGATAAAATAAAATTACAGCAATTAATATACGACCAACAAAATAAAGAAATAGAAGCTATAACTTCAAGATGGAAAGCAGATAGTATGTCTGACTCTTGGTTAAGTAAGAATGTAAGACCTTTAGTATTGGTTTGGTGTATATGTATTTTTTCATTAGCAGGTATTTTAGATAGTATAGAAAGCGTACCTTTTCACATTAATGCAACTTGGAATGACACATTTGAGAAAGTTATGATGGCAGTAGTTTTAGCTTACTTTGGAGGTAGAACTACAGAAAAAGCTACGAGTCTTTTTAAGAAATAAAGATAAAACATAGCTATCCCTAATTGAATTTATAATTGTGATTTGTAGCTTCGCTTTATGCTACGCTACAAACAATAAAACTATTTTTTTGTCAAACGCAAAGTTATAAAAAATTATTTTCACTAAACAACTAACCATTTCACTTTTTTTTTGTATATTTGAATATGCACGATAATTTAGATACAGAAGGTCTTGATTATTTACAATGGAGTTTGTTTGATTCTCCTGATGAAAAAGGCAGTGGATATAGGTTTATGGAAAGAGAACCTGTTTACATCCTTGACAGGATTGTTAAAAAAACTAGAAGAAACTTTAATATTCTGCTAGGTTATACAACTCCTAAGTATGCTAATAAATTTGGTTTGTCCACAAAAGATTCCCATAGAATTGGAAGAGCTGTAAGGTTAAAAATATTAAATCCAAAGAAGAGAATGGATTTAGTAAGGCTTTTAGTTCTTGAAGGGGTTACGAGAATAGCGATTGCTAAAGATTTAGTCTATTATGACACTGATGACTTGAAAGAAAGAGGGCTTTTTCTTTGGTAGGATTGTTTATTATTGTTTTTTGTTTTGGGAGGGTAGTTGAAAAATTACCCTCTTTTTTTGGATATTAAATATTTATTATTATATTTGTTAATAAATAAAACAAAATACAATGGAAGAAGTAAACTTTTACAACAATTTTATTATGCTTGGAGAGTATTTTAAAACTATAGAGCATAAAAACAAAAATGAATTTACACGAGCATTGTGTGAGATTTATTTTTACGCAAACTCTTTAAGAGTAACTAATAGAGAAATGCAAAGTAACTTGTCAAAGTGGCAAGACAAATATTATGAACAAATAAATGATAATAATGGAAAAAGAATTCACATTTCATGAGAGAGTAATTCTCTTACAAACAGAGCTTAAAGCTCCAAAAAAACAATACAATAGCTTTGGTAAATATAATTACAGAAGTTGTGAGGATATTTTAGAGGCAGTAAAGCCTTTATTAGAGAAATACAATCTTTCTTTAATGCTTACAGACACAGTAAAAGAAGTAGCTGGAGTTCCTTATACAGAGGCAAAAGCAGTTTTGCATTGTCCTGACGGAACGATAGAATGCAAGGCGCAAGCTGGCATTAACCTCAATAAAAAAGGTATGGATGTAGCGCAGTCTTTTGGTGCTTCTAGCTCTTATGCTAGAAAATATGCTCTTAATGGTTTATTCCTAATTGATGACACAAAAGACGCTGATTCTACAAACAAGCATGGTCAAGAAAAAAAGGTTTTAGAAAAAGCTACTAACAAAGAAGTAGCAAAAGATTTTGATTTTAATTTTTAATTTAGTTATATGAGTAGTTTAATTAATGTAAGTATAAACTTACAAGACCTTCCAAAAGAAAAATTTGTGCAAGGTAAAAAAGGTGTCTACTATAATTTTACAATTTCTGTAAATGATGAGACAAATCAGTTTGGTAAGAACGTTGCGCTTTTTGACAGCCAAACAGTTGAAGAAAGAGAAGCCAAGAAAGACAGACACTATATTGGAAACGGTAAAGTTGTCTGGACAAACGGAAAGTGCGTTGTTGCAACGCAAGAGCAAAGCAGCCAAGAGGTTGCAGATACTACAAGCGATTTACCATTTTAACTGATTGGGAGGGGATAACCCTCCCTTTTTTTTTACATGACTTTAGAAGAAAGAACAATAGACAATTTAGTGATGGATGCAATAGAAGAAAAATGCATCATCAACACAGAAGAAAAAATTTTATATCCTCCTGTTGCTATGTCAATAGGAGAAAAATCAATCAAGACAAAAGACGGAATGAAAACTTATCCTATACCAATAGGAACATACGGTAACTTTAGCTTTGTACAAGCGCCTCCAAAAACTAAGAAAACATTCTTTGTTTCTTTATTAGCATCAGTTTATCTTGCAGGTCAGAATAAGTTTGGTGGAGAAATCAAAGGGCATAGAGACAATAAACAGCTCTTGCATTTTGACACAGAGCAAGGAAAGTGGCACTGTCAAAAAGTATTTAGAAGAGTGCTTGACATGAATAATACCGAAAAAGACGATAATTATAAAACGTTTACATTAAGAACAGTAGGCTATAAAACTAGAATGCAGTTTATAGAATATTGGCTTAGGGAAAAAGTTGAGACTAATAGAGCTGGCCTAGTTATCGTAGATGGTATAGCTGATTTAGTAAGTGATGTAAACAACTTAGAAGAAAGTAACAATGTGGTACAAAAGTTGATGGAATGGACTACTGACTATAATTGTCATATAGTTACCATAATTCACTCTAACTATGGCTCTTCAAAACCAACAGGACACTTAGGTAGTCTGTTAGAAAAGAAAGCAGAAACGCAAATAGAATTAGAAGTAAATACTGTACACGCAGACAACATAACTGTTAAGTGCAGAAGAAGTAGAGGTTTTCCATTTGATTCATTTAGCTTTAAGGTCAATGAGTTTGGCTATCCTGTTATAGTAGGAAATTTATACAACCATTTAGAAGGCTTAAAAATTAAACACAAAAAGATGTGAAAAGTATTACTTTAATATGCCCATTATACATAACTCTACCAAGAGTTAAAACTAAAGATAAAAAGATTGCTATAAATCTTAACACTTATAGAAATCTATATCATTATACAAATAATGAGGTTAAAAAGAAGTACTTAGAGCTTATCAAAGAACAATTAAAAGGTGTTGTAATTCAAACACCTGTAGAAGTTACATACAAAATATACAAACCAACAAAACGAAAGCTTGACAAAATGAATGTTGTTAGCATAACGTCAAAGTATTTGATGGATGCTATAACACAATTAGGTTGTTGGGAAGACGACAATGACGATTTTATAAAAACAGAAACAATAATGCCGACAGAATTAGATAGAGAAAATGCAAGAGTTGAAGTTTTTATAAATAGTATATGAATGTTTTAGGAAAGATAGCTAAGAACCACAAATTATGGCTTAAAATGGTTCTTAACATGGGGTGTAACCCTAACGTAGCAGAGGACATTGTACAAGAGATGTACATAAGAGTAGATAGATTAATCAAGCAGGGTAAAAATGTTATGTATGACGAGGATTCTGCAAACAGGTTTTATATATACCTTACTTTAAAATCTATGTATATAGACTATAAAAGAGCTAAAGGAAAGTATACGTTCTTTGAAATCATGGATAATGACGTTGATTCTATATCAGAAAATCCAGCATACTATTCTGGAATGGATGTAGAAGAGCAAGAGGCTTTCACAAGATTATACAATAAAATACTAGAAGAAATAAACACTTGGGATTTTTATAACAAAAACCTTTGTATAGCATATTTTACAACAGGACTGTCTTTAGACAAGCTCGTTAAAGAGCTTGGCATAGGAAGGTCAAGTATATACAATACAATAAAAAATCACAGAGAAATTATACAAGATAAATTTAAAGAAGATGTAGAAGATTTTAGAAATAAAGATTATGACAAAATATAAAAAGTGGAAAAAAAAGTTTGATAAAGAAAACACTATAGGTTTAGGGGATATAGTGGAAAAAGTAACTACAGCTACAGGAATAAAAAAAGCAGTTAAATTTATTGCTGGAGAAGATTGTGGCTGTGAAGAGAGGAAAAATAAAATGAACTCTATTCCTATACTAAAAAAAAGGAATGTAAACTGTTTAACAGAATCAGAGTACAATTATTTAAGTGAATGGTTTGATAAAAAAGTCAATGTAGTGAGGCAAGCAGACCAGAACAAATTGCTTGCAATATACAACAGGGTTTTCAATCAAAGAAAACAAAGAACAAGTTGTGGTTCTTGTATCAAAACAATGATAGAAGAATTAAAAGTTTTGTTTAACCAATACAATTAATATGAAAGACTTTAGACCAAGACTTAAAGGCAATAAATTAAAAGCCTTTTTAAACATAACCAAAAGAGAAAACAGAGTTTTAATTATTGGAGATTTGCATGAGCCGTTTTGCCTAGACAATTATTTAGATTTTTGTTCTAACATTTACTCTAAGTACAACTGCAATAAAGTTATATTTATAGGAGATGTTATAGACAATCATTATTCAAGCTACCATGAAACAGACGCAGATGGTTTAGGTGGTGGAGATGAGCTAGATATAGCCATAGATAGAATTTCCAGGTGGTATACTGAGTTTCCAAAAGCTCATGTTATTATAGGAAATCATGACAGAATTATAGCTAGGAAAGCTCAAACAGGAGGCATTCCTAGTAGATGGATTCGAGATTACTCAGATGTTCTTAACACTCCAGGCTGGACTTTTATAGAAAGGCTTGTGGTTGACAATGTGCAATATATACATGGAGAGGGAGGAACAGCTAGGACAAAGGCAAAAGGAGACATGATGTCAACAGTTCAAGGGCATTTACACACTCAATGTTATACAGAGTGGTGTGTTGGTGCTAAGTTTAAAGTGTTTGCCACACAAGTAGGTTGTGGTATAGACCATGAAAAATATGCTTTTGCATATGCTAAGGCAGGCAAAAAACCAGCGATAGGATGTGCTGTAGTTTTTGGAGGGCATACAGTTATTAACGAATTAATGGAATTATGAAATTAAAGGATAAAAAACATACAACAGCTCAAAGAATTGGAAGGGTTGAAAGAGTGTTAAGTCAGTTATATTTAACAAGCGTCAGTTTAACAAAAAGGATAGATGAATTAGAAAAACACATAAATAATGAGTGATAGTAAAAAAGCATATGAAGAGTTGTTTGGTAGTTTACCAACTAACAGTCAAGAAAGAAAAAGAATGCCTATATATACAGGAGTTATAAAGTATTTTCCAAAAGCTATAGCAGAACTATCAAAAGTGTCTTTGATTGGGAACGAACAACATCATCCAGATAAACCTTTGCATTGGGATAGAAACAAAAGCACAGATGAGCTAGACGCATTGATGAGGCACTTGATTGAGGCAGGTAAAATTGATACTGACGGAATCCGTCATTCTGCAAAAGTAGCATGGAGAGCTTTGGCTAACTTAGAAAAAGAGCTTGAAAAATTTGGTAATTAAGAAATTTGTTTATATATTTGGCTTTATTAACAATAAATATAATAAACAATGGTAGAAACAACAGTAGTATACGACACAGTAACATTAGTATTAAGAGGTATCTTTGAAAAAGGAGATAGAGGAGATTATTTCAATGCTCCTGAACCAAGGTATTTTAGGATTTATGAAGTTATATGTGATAAACAAAACATCATGGATATTTTAGATTGTGATGTTTTATTAGAGCTTGAAGAAAAAGCTCTGGAAGGAATGGAAGAATAATAATAAAAATAACAAATATGTCAGAACCAATAATGAATGAAACGTTTGAATCGTTTAGAATGAAGCAAAGAGTTGTTGAAAGGAATAAAGCAATAAAACTTTTGTGTAGTCAAGGGTATACTGTTTTTGATAAAGAGGGTAACATACTAAACGAAAATAACGTAACTACTTATAAGTAAAACATGATTGTTTTATTTGACGCAGATAGTTTGGTGTGGGCTTCTTGTTGTAAGGCAGAAGCAAACATAGAAGAAGCTAAAGAAGAGTATGACCTTGCATTTGAAAACATTTTAATTTATTTGTATGGTAGTTATGATATTGATACAGTTATTACTTTTAATAATAGTAGTGGAAATTTTAGAAAATTATTAGACAATAATTACAAGGCTAACAGAAAAGGAGAGCTGCCTTTAATATTACAGGAGCTACATGACTACGTTACCGATAAATATAACGGTGTTAAGACTTGTGGAGTAGAGACTGATGATTTAGTTGCTAGATATTGGAAAAAAATATCTGAAGAGAAAGGAAGAGATAATGTCATAATACTTTCTTTAGACAAAGATTATATGCAGCTCCCTGCTTTAATATACAACTACCACTACAAACATCAATGTCTTTATGATGTCTCTGAAGAAGAAGCATTTAGAAACTTTTATACTCAGATGATTACAGGAGATACTGTAGATAATGTTAATTATTGTAAGGGTTACGGAAAGAGGTATGCAGAAAAAACACTAAAAGAATGTAAAACTCATTACCAATTTAGCAAAAAGGTTTATGAGCTATATAGAAAAATATACAAACAAAAAGCTAGACTAAAATATATACAATGTTATAATTTACTTAGATTGAGAATGTAATGAAAGATGGTGTGTCAGACTCAAAGATAGCTGAGTATTTTGCTCTCACTACCTATGAGTTGGAGAAGGGAACTAGTGTTGAGGAGATTGAAGAGATTTTAAAAGAGTACGAAAAAAGAGAAATGTATTTAGAATGTGCTGGTATTTATAACGCAATAGAGTGTTATAAGTTTCATATCAGCGTTGACTTAGCAAAAATTTACAGTAGTAATAAAATAAAGAATAACATAAAGTTTATAGAGAATGATAAAAAAAATAAGAAAGGAAGTTGAAGAAGCTACTTGTCAGGACTTGTCAAGGAAAAGTAGACAAAGAGAGCTTGTTTATGCAAGAGCAATATATTTTAAATTGTGTAAGGAAAAAACTACACTAACGTTACAGCAAATAGGAGACAGTCTTGGATTGAACCATGCAACTGTTTTACATGGACTCAACAAAGTTTTTCCTACAGTCATAGAGCATGAGCCTTTGTATAAAGAAATATACGAATGTGTAAGAAACCAAGAAGATTTGGCATACTTGAAAGAAAACTACAACGCTTTAAGAAAGCAATACGACAAGCTGTTAAAGTTAAAAACATTTGACGAACATACAGAGCTTGTTGATATTGTAAGAGAAGTTCCTAAAAGACATATTGAACTAGCAAAGATTAGAATTAGAGCTATGGTTGATATGATGAAAACATATGCGTAAGATAAAGGTTTTAAATCCTAAAGCTGTTCAATGGTGTATGGCAAATGATTTTATAATTTACCCTGTAACAAAAGACAATCAGAATTATAATATTGTTATAGAGAAGGGAAATAGAAAAGTTGTTGTAAGTGAAGTCTTTAACAAGAAATCAGTACAAGAAGGAATAGCTGATGTGTATTTAAAACTGTACGAAAAACATAATAAATAATATACGTTATCATTATATGGCAAGAGCTAAGAAAAATAATTCTACAGAAATCAAAAGAACAGATGGTAGAAAAAACAATAAAAGGTTAGCACCCAAACCTATATCTACTATAAAGAAACTTTCTCCAGCCAGACAAAACAAAGCTAAAAGAGAAAGGATTTCTTCTTATGCTACCTCAGCAATGAAAGATGTTTTTGGAAGCGAGAAAGAGGCCTTTAAACATTTAGCAGAGCTTGCTAAGAAAAACTTTACTCACATGAAACTGTTAATGGAATATGCTTATGGTAAACCTTCAGACAGTATAAATGATTCTGCTAAAAATAATAAGATACAAGTTCCTGTAATAAACTTCTTTAACAATAAGGATAAGGATTTAGAAGATGAAGTTATTGATGTAACTCCAGAAGATGAATAGCAACATAAATCTACACAGTAAATATATTCCTTTGTTTCAATCAAAGAGTAGATACTTTGTCATAACAGGAGGAAGAGGTAGTGGTAAGAGTTTTGGTGTTGCTTTGTTCTTGCTGAACCTAACGTATGAGCATGGACATAAAGTATTGTTTACTAGATATACTTTGACATCAGCAAACACTTCAATCATTCCTGAGTTTATTGAGAAAATAGATTTGATGGATGTTCATAATGATTTCAGGATAACAAAGGATGAGATAATAAACCTTAAAACAAACAGCTCTATAATGTTTAAAGGTATAAGAACATCTTCAGGTAATCAAACAGCAGCTCTTAAATCTTTGAACGGAGTAACAACTTTCGTTGTAGATGAAGCAGAAGAGCTTTTAGAAGAAGATGTCTTTAACAAGATAGACTTCTCTATTCGTACACAGGGAAAGCAAAATAGATGTATACTTATATTGAATCCAGCTACTAAAGAGCATTGGATATATCAAAGATTCTTTTTATACAAAAACGTCAAGGGGGGTTACAATGGTGTTACAAAAGACGCAACATATATACACACCACATATGAGGACAACAAAGATAATTTATCTGAATCATTTGTAAGCCAGATACTTGACATGAAGAGACGTTCTCCTAGCAAGTTTGAACACATAATACTTGGAGGTTGGATGGAGAAAGCAGAGGGAACAATAATCAGGAATTGGAAAGTAGGAGAGTTTGCACAAACAGAATTAACCTGCTACGGACAAGACTTTGGATTCTCTATGGATATGACAACATTAGTAAAAGTTTCTGTTGATAAACAAGTGAGAAAGGTTTATGTCAAAGAAGTGTTTGGAAAGACAGGCTTGTCTACTTCAGACATAGCTTTTATGAATAGGAAAGAATGTGGTGCTGACTTAATTATATGTGATAGCTCAGAGCCAAGATTAATAAAAGAATTAAAAAATACAGGCCTTAACATAAGGCCTACTATAAAGAGAAAGGGAAGTATACTTTCAGGTATTGCTTTAATGCAGGACTATGAAATAATTGTAGAAAGAAACTCTCATAATATTATAAGAGAATTTAACAACTATGTTTGGCATGAGAAAGGGCAGAAGCCTATAGATAAATACAATCACTTCATAGACGCTATAAGATATTCTCTTCAATATTTAGTTCAGGGTGTTAACTCTGGAAAGTATGTTATAAGGTAAAAGCCTTTAACATGAAGGTCTTTAACATGGAGGTTTGTTTAACATGATGCTCTGTTTAACATGGAGCTTTCTTTAACATGAGGGCATACCTCTCCCACTTATATTGTCGCAAATATAGTCTTGATTTATTTCTGTTAATCAAGTAAAAAAATTTGCAGAGCTTATTATTTTTTTTATATCGTGCGTGCGTGTTCCTTAATATGTATAAGACAAATGTTAAAGTTTTGTTAAAGAATTAGTATTTCACAATTTTGTTAGTATCTTTGGGGTATTAATAACAAAAATTAAAAAACATGACAACAGAAGAAAGATTTGAACAAGTAGCTTATTGGTATAACCAAGTAGATGGTTGTTCACTTTGTAGCGTAGTAGACGCATTATTTCAAGAGATTAACGAGCAGATGAGAGAAGCTGAAGTGCCTGAAGAATATTATCAAGAGGTGTTTAGTTTAGTGAATGAAGATTATACAATTAAAAGAAATTAATATGGAGTTTCAAAGAAAATTACAAAACATATTGTATAATAGGATTGACTCAAACTACACTTTAATAAAAGAGTTAGTAGCTATTATCCAAGATGTTGCAGAGGATAATGATATGAACCTTGAAGCAGATGAAGTATATTACGGAGCTTTAGAGCATATCTCTGATGAGATTGCTGAATCAATGCTACAAAACGAAATAACTTAATATGGATATATATGAGATAAAAGAAAGGAGTAAGGAGTCAGCTCCTCACTTCTTTAGCAAGGAAACTTTAAAGTTCTTTGGACAAAGAATGAGTAGTTTCAGAGTACATAAAGTCAATAAGTATGAGTATTATATAAATGCTCCAAGCTATTTGAATGGTAAGCTTATGGGGTATACTGAAAGATTATTTGACACAAGAACCAATGAGTTAAAATTTATAAAAGATGAATAAAAACATAAACGAAACAATAAAAGATGAGTTCCTTCATTATGATGAGGGAGAGCTTGACAGAGTTTTAAGCATGACAAAAGAAGAGCTTCTTTACAGCTTGTTAATGTGGAGAAGGGTAGCGTATGAGTTTGGTTACAGAGACTCAAATCAAACTTTGTTAAGAAGAACAATTAAAAAAGGTAAAATTATTTAATTATGGACAAGAGTAATTACATTAAAACAGGGCTTATACCCTCAGCTTTTTCTATGCCTGTTTATCATACTATAGTAGATGATAAAATATACTTTGACTTTGACAGGCTTGACGAAATATATCGACACCACATAGAACAATTAAAAATAATAGAACATGGAAACAACCAATAAAACTTACTACATAGAGATTGTGAATTACCCTTTGGGATTTGAAGGTTTTGCAGAGGTTAAGCCGTACAAAAGTTATGGCAATAATCTTAAAGAAGCTCAAAATGATTTTGAGGAATTCTGCTTGTTTAACGAGAATGTTAGAGATAGCGTAATTCAGTTATACGAGTATGACGAAGAATTATATATGGACACATTAATAAAAAGTTATTGCAGTAATCTTAAAGAAGACACGAAACATATTTACAATATTTATTGGACAGATAGTTACGGCAATAAGGATTTTGTAGCAAGCACCTATGATGTTAATAAGTGGTTAGAAGAAAACAATAAACAAAGAATGGCAGACGGAAGTGAGCCAGAAAGTATAACAGAATTTCAAATAGAAAAAAGAATAATAACATGAGAAAAAAATATAAGAAAGTAATTGATTTTTATAATCAAACTGACTCAGAACAAAAGAGGTATTTTTTAGAGTTAATAAGTGATAAAATAACTATTCCTACTCAAAAAGATAAGGGGGTTGTAGTTTATAATTTAGATGAGGAACTTCCTGTTATTATAAACGGAATCTTTTTTCAGCTAAATACAGAAGCATGGAGGAGTTTAAAAAAATGAAGCATGAGAGATAGATACGAAATGATTAGAGACTCAGTTCAAAAGTTTATGGAGAGGCCTGTACTCTCTGTATTTCAAGCTCTATTAATTTATTTAATATGGGCTGTAGTTTTATTTTTGGTTTTTGTTTAACATGAGGGGGGAAATTTTTTTCCTCCCTTGTTTAACATGAACCTTCTTTAACATGGAGCTGTTTAACATGATGTCCTCTGTTTAACATGAGGGTACTCCTTTTTTGTTGGAGGGGTATCCTGGTAATCTTTTTTTGTTGGAGGGGGTAAATGTTAAAATTATGTTAAAGTTTTGCACAGCTTAAAAATATTTATTACAGAGTTTTCTCCTGTGATTTGGTGCAATTCTATGACAAAAAAAAACTAGTAGAAAAATATAAATTATTTTGGTAGTGTAAAAATAATTTTGTATGGGCTTAAAATAAGCCGTTTTAAGAGCTTTTAACCCTTCGCTAGTATATAGATATTAAAAAGCTGAGAAAGTGCATTAAACGAAATTTACCAGAGAAGAAACAAAAAAAATAATCGGTAAATGTTAAAATTTATGTTAAAATTATGTTAAAATATATACAACCTATTAAAATTTTTCGTATAAAAGAAAGTAAATTACACCGATTAACGCAAATGTTAAAATTTTGTTAAAGTTTTGGAATATTAACAATTATGTTTATATATTTGTTCAAGTTCTTTGACATATTGAAAATAAAGATTATCTGAAGAGAGTTCAATACTCGAAAACAGAGAGAGCGAGGAGCTGCAACCTCGTAAAACCAGAGCAGCACACAAAAGGAAGTTTAATCTGACTAGGGTTTATAATTGTAAAATTGCGTCTTTACTCCTTCCATTTTTTAATCATAATTATAAATTTTGGGTTAATATCTCTCTCTGTTAATAATCAATTAATTAAGGGGGCAAAAAGTATAATAGCTAAATCTGATAGAAATTACATTGCTATTTAACCCTCTTAAAATAATAACATAAACTAATAAAAATTATATGACACTACAACAAAAACTAGTAAAACACGCAATACAAGACGGCAACAATTATATAAGTGAGAGCGTATATATTGAGGTTTGGAGCGTTATACA
>MDSY01098521.1_pt1 | contig 36163 bp, 34 predicted proteins | sample 811131 | NCBI WGS metagenome assembly MDSY01 (sample SAMN05326643, study PRJNA326480) | marine metagenome | isolation source: seawater | place: Atlantic Ocean: South West | collected 2010
CTGAGCCATCGCAGACAAGCAACACTTGCAAGAGGTGTACATAGATGTACTCGTGGCGTGTCCTGGACGGGCCCACCCGATACCGGCGCGGGCTATCTGGAGAGAGGTCTCTGGCATCCTGCCGGGTGGCTAAAAGCCACCCTTTCGCGGGCAGGGCCCGGTTCTAGACGCCGCCCTGGACGTCGTCGTTGAGGGGTGGGAGGGGGACATAGTCGCCGGGCTGGCCGGTTTTGCCGGCGGTGACGGCGGCCATGACTTCTTCGCTGTGCAGCATGCCGGCGTTCCAGGTGACCACGTAATCGAGGCTGTCGGCGGTGTTGTGGTCGCGGGCGTAGGTGATCATGCGCTTGCAGCCGTGCACCGCCAGCGGTGATTTGCCGGCGATCTCCTTCGCCATTTCCAGGGCCCGTTCCAGGGCCGCTTCCTTGCTGTCCAGCACTTCGTTGAAGAGGCCGCGACGCTCGCCCTCTTCCGCGCCCATGCGCCGGCCGGTGTAGGCCAGTTCGCGGACGATGCCTTCGGGGAGCAGTTTGCAGAGCCGCGGGAAGGTGCCGACGTCGGCGGTGAGGCCCACGTTGATTTCGTAGACGGTGAGGTAGGCGTCACGGCTGGCGTAGCGCAGGTCGCAGGCGCTGATCAGGTCCACGCCGCCGCCGATGCAGCCGCCGTGGAGCGCGGCGATCACCGGTACGCGGCAGTCTTCCAAGGCGCTGAAGGTTTGCTGCATGAGCGCGGTGTTGTGGCGGAAGCGCGCCGCTTTCTGCACCCGGGCGGTGACGTCGGCCGGGTCCGGCGGGGTGCCGAACATGCCCAGGTCGAGGCCGGCGGTGAAGTGCTTGCCGTTGGCGTCGATGACGATGGCACGCACATCCCCGCCGGCGTCCAGCGCCCGCACCGCCGCCGGCAGCTCGTTCCAGAAGTCCGCGTTCATGGCGTTGAGGCGGTCCGGCCGGTCGAGCGTGATGCGGGCGATATGGCCGTCCGTCGTGACGGTTAGCGTTTTATAACTCATGACGGTTCCTCGTGATTGTCAGCGGCAGCCACCTTGTGCGAGCGGGCCTTGCCCGCGAAAGGGTGGCTTTAGCCACCCGGCAGGATGCCAGAGACGTTGTTGGTGCTTTTGTCAGGCCTCTCTGGGATCCTGCCGGCAAGCTGCGCTTGCCTTTCGCGGGCTGGGCCCGCTCCCACAAGGCTCGCTCCCACAGCCCCTCCCACAGCGGGGTCGCTTCTCAACTCTTCTCGTTGAACATGGCGATGCGGCCGCCGTCGACGACCAGGTCGTGGCTGTTGATGAAGCTGCCTTCGTCGCTGGCCAGGAAGACGGCGGCGAAGGCGATGTCGTCCGCCAGGCCGGCGCGGGGCAGCGGCGTGGCTTTGGCGAGATTGGCTTCGAGCTTTTCCATCTTGCGCTGGTTTTCTTCGTCGCTGAGCGTCTGGGCGCGCTGGGAGCCGCCCCAGAAGATCGGCGTGGCGACGGCGCCGGGGGAGATGGCGTTGACGCGGATGTTGTGCTGGCCCAGGTCGGCGCCGGCCAGGCGGGTCATGTGGGCGACGGCGGCCTTGGCGCCGGAATAGAGGTAGCCGCCCTGGTTGAGGCGGTGGCCGGCGATGCTGGCGTTGTTGATGATGCTGCCGCCGCCGCTGTCCTTCATGACGCGGGCGGCGTGCTTGATGCCGAACGCCGGGGCGCCCACCAGCAGGCGCATGATGCGCGCGAATTCGTCTTCGTCGAAGCTGTCCACGGTGGTGCGGTCGCCGGCGCCGGCGTTATTGAACAGGCAGTCCAGGCGGCCGAATTTGTCCACGGTGAAATCCACCAGGGCGGCGATGTCGTCTTCGCTCATGATGTCGGTGCGCTTGAACACGGCGCGCTCGCCGAGCTCCTTGGCCAGGGCTTCGCCCTTCTCTTCGGAGCGGCCCGCCAGCACCACGGTGGCGCCCTCTTCGATGAAGCGCCGGGCGGTGGCTTCGCCGATGCCGCTGGTGGCGCCGGTGATGATGGTGATCTTGTTCGCCAAACGATTACTCATAATTGTTCTCCTTAAAAGGCCGAGACGCCGCCGTCGACCGCGATGGCCTGGCCGTTCATATAGGTGTTGGCCGGCGACAGCAGCATCAGCATAACGGCGACGATCTCTTCCGGTTCGCCGATGCGTTTCATCGGGCTGCCGGCGGCCATCATCGCCAGGGTCTGCTCGGCTTCGCCGCCGCTGGCCAGCCCTTCACCGCCTTCCAGCATGGGCGTGCGGGTGTAGTACGGGCAGATGGCGTTGACGCGGATGTTTTTGCGGCCGCTTTCCACGGCGGCGGTGCGGGTGAGCCCGATCACCGCGTGCTTGGAGGCGGCGTAGGCGCCGATCTTGGGCCCGCCGCCGATGCCGGCCATGGAGCTGGTGTTGACGATGGCACCGCCACCGCTGGCTTTCATGGCCGGGATCTGGTGCTTCATGCCGAACATCACGCCTTTGACGTTGACGTTCATCTGCTGGTCCAGCAGCTCGCCGGTGAGCTCGTGGATGGGAATGAAGCCGTGGGCGATGCCGGCGTTGTTCACCGCCATGTCGAGACGGCCGAACTGTTCCACGGCGGTGTCCACCATGGCTTTGCAGTCCGCCTCGGAGGAGACGTCGCAGCGGCGCGCCAGGGCGGTGACGCCCTGCCCTTCCAGGTCGGCGACCAGCTTATCCAGGGCGTCCATGTTGATGTCGCCCAGCACCAGCCGCGCACCGCGTTTGCCGAGCTCGGCGGCGAGCAGCTTGCCGAAGCCGCTGGCGGCGCCGGTGATCAGGGCCACCTTGCCGGTGAAATCCAGCATCGGATCCATAACAACCTCCAGGCGGTTTAGATGGTGAAACCACCGTCGACGACGACACACTCACCGGTGACGTAGCTGGACGCGTCGGACACCAGGTAAAGCACGGTGCCGGCCATTTCCTTGGGTTCCGCGTGGCGGTGCATGGGAATCTGGGCGATGGCGCTTTTGTAGATTTCTTCCTGCTGGAACAGCGCGCCGGCGAACTTGGTCTTGGTGAGGCCGGGCAGCAGCGCGTTGACGCGCACGTTGAACTCGGCGCATTCCATGGCGAAGGATTTGGTCATGCTGATCACGGCCGCCTTGGAGATCGAGTAAATGCCCTGCATGTTGCCCGGCGACAGACCGTTGATGGAGGCGGTGTTGACGATAGCGCCGCCGCCGTTGTCCTTCATCAGTTTGGCGCCTTCCACGGACATGTAGAAGTAGCCGCGCAGGTTCACGTCCACGGTCTTGTCGAACGCGGAGACCGGGGTATCCAGGATGTGCCCGAAGTACGGGTTGGCGGCGGCGTTGTTGACCAGGATGTCGAGCTTGCCGTGGGTGTCCTTGATGTGGCCGAACACCGCTTCGATCTGCGCCATTTCACCGATGTGGCAGGCGAAGGCTTCGGCGGAACCACCGTCGGCCTTGATGGCGTCGGCGACGGTCTGGCAGTCGTCGATTTTGCGGCTGGACACGATCACGTGGGCGCCCTGCTCGGCAAGCAGCTTGGCGATTTCTTCGCCGATGCCACGGCTGGCGCCGGTTACCAGGGCGATTTTTCCGTTCAGATCAAACAATTTGGTGCTCATAGAAACTCTCCCGAAAAATATTTTTTAAGCGCCTTCGCGGACGATCTGCATGGCCATTTGCGCCAGCGGTTCCACCACCTGGCCCACGGCGGCGGCTTTTTTGCTGGAGGCGTTGCCGTCCTGGGCGCGCTTGGCGACACCCTGGGCGATGGCCGCCAGGCGGAAAAAACTGAACGCCAGATAGAATTCCCAGTGGTCGATATGATCGATGCCACGGCGTTGGCAATAGGCTTGGACGTATTCCTGCTCGGTGGGAATGCCCAGTGATTTGCGGTCCTTGCCCTGCAGGCCGGACAGGTTGCCGCCCTCCTGGGGCATGCGCAGCTGCATGCACTGATAGGCGAGATCCGCGAGCGGGTGGCCGAGGGTGGACAGCTCCCAGTCGAGCACCGCGATCACGCGGGGTTCGGTGGGGTGCCACATCATGTTGTCGAGGCGGTAGTCGCCGTGCACCAGGGACACCTGGCCGTCGTCGGCGGGCTGGTTGTTCTCCAGCCACGCCATCAGATCTTCCATGGCCTGGATGTGGTTGATCTCGGAGGCGCGGTACTGCTTGGACCAGCGGCCCATCTGACGCTCGAAGTAGTTACCCGGCTTGCCGTAATCGGCGAGGCCCACCGCGTCCACGTCCACGCCGTGCAGCGCCGCCAGCACCCGGTTCATCTCATCGTACATGGCGGTGCGCTGGGCGTTGTCCACTTCCGGAATCGCCGCGTCCCAGAAGATCCGGCCCTGGCAGAATTCCATGATGTAGAACATGGAGCCGACCACGTCGCGGTCCTCGCACAGGTGGTACATGCGCGGCACCGGCACGTCGGTGTTCTGGAGGGCATTCATGACCCGGAATTCCCGGTCCACGGCGTGGGCGGACTTGAGCAGCTTGCCCGGCGGCTGACGGCGCAGCACGTACTCGCCGGAGGCGGCCTTGATGTGGAAGGTGGGGTTGGACTGACCGCCTTCGAATTTATCGGCGGTGATCGGGCCTTTGAAGCCGGCGACGTTCGCTTCCAGATAGGCCGCGAGGCGCTCGGTATCCAGGGTATCCACCTGGGACATGTCTACCTCCTTTAAAATAGCTAAAAGCTACAAGCCACAAGCCACAAGCCGGGTATTCCGGTTTGTGGCCTGCAGCGAGTAGCCGGGGCTGCTTGTCGCTTGAAGCTTGTAGCTTGAAGCTCTTATTCGTATTTCTTGGCCAGGTTACGACCCAGCTGCATCATATGCACCTGATCCGGCCCGTCCGCCAGTCGCAGGGTGCGGGCGTAGGCGAAGAAGCCGGCCAGCGGGGTGTCCTGGCTGAGGCCCACGGCGCCGTGGATCTGCATGGCGCGGTCGACCACGTTGAGCGCCATATTGGGCGCCACGATCTTGATCATGGCAATCAGTTCCTTGGCTTCCTTGTTGCCGTAGCGGTCCATGGTGTCGGCCGCTTTCAGGGTCATCAGCCGGGCCTGCTCGATTTCACAGGCGCTCTTGGCGATGTCTTCGCGGCAGGAGCCGTGCTTGATCATCGGCTGGCCGAACACCATGCGCTCGTTGGCGCGCTTGCACATCAGCTCGAGGGCGCGCTGGGCGGCGCCGATCAGACGCATGCAGTGGTGAATGCGGCCGGGGCCGAGGCGACCCTGGGCGATTTCAAAGCCGCGGCCCTCGCCGAGGATGATGTTTTCCTTGGGCACGCGCACGTTTTCGAAGATCACTTCGGCGTGGCCTTCCGGCGCGTCCACGGAGCCGAGCACCATCATCGGACGTTTGACGTTAACACCCGGGGTGTTCATCGGCACCAGAATCTGCGACTGCTGCTGGTGGCGGTTGGGGTTGTCCGGGTCGGTCTTGCCCATCACGATCATGATTTCGCAGGATTCGCGCATCGCGCCGCTGATGTAGAACTTGCGGCCGTTGATGACGTAATCGTCGCCGTCACGGGTGATGGAGGTTTCGATGTTGGTGGCGTCGGAGGACGCCACTTCCGGCTCGGTCATCGCGAACGCGGAGCGGATCTTGCCTTCCATCAGCGGCTCGAGCCATTGCTTCTTCTGGGCTTCGTTGCCGTACTTGGCGAGCACTTCCATGTTGCCGGTGTCCGGCGCGGAGCAGTTGAAGCACTCGGAGGCGATGTGGTGGCGGCCCATCTGTTCCGCCAGAGAGGCGTATTCCAGGTTGGTCAGGCCCGGGCTCAGCTCGCCGTGTTCCTTGGGCAGGAACAGGTTCCACAGACCCTTGGCTTTCGCCTTGGCTTTGAGCTCGTCCAGGATCGGCGGCGTCTTCCAGGGGTTCTGCTCGAGCTGCTCGTGGTAGGTGTGCTCGGCGGGCACCACTTCGTTATCGATGAAGGTGCGTACCTGGTTGATCAGGTCCTGGGTCTTTTCTGAATGTTCGAAATCCATGTTGCTCTCCTCTTGAATAAGGCGGCCGTTATGACCCGGCCTCTTTGATCCGTTCTAGCTATAAGTAATGGCGTCGCCGCGGTCTTCCCGGTCCAAATGCGGAACCTGGTTAAAAATGGAAAGGCGATACACGTTCTTGTTGAAGAAACCCTGGGTTACCCCGGTGTTGCGAATCTGCAGGTTGAGCTCCACCACGGTGTCGTCGGCGGTGTTGAGCATGTGCCGCATCCACATGGCGATGGCGCCGCCGGAGCTGACCACCAGCACCCGGTCGCGGTCGGCGTACTGTTCCTGGATGTGCGCCATGGCGCCGGCCACCCGGTCGCAGAAACCCTGCCAGCTTTCCGGCAGGTTGCCCTCCAGACGGCCGGCCTGCCAGCGCTGCATGGCTTTTTTCAGCACCCGGTAGAAGGCGGCCATGGAGGCGCCCTCCGGCGGCACTTCCTCGGGGTGGGCGCTCAGGTAGGCGTCGACAATGGAGTGGAAATCGAATTCGTTGAGCCCGGGCTGCAGGTCGGCGGCCAGACTGCTGCCGAGCCCTTCCTGGATGCCCTCGCCGGTTTCCACGTGGCGCACCAGGTCGCCGGTGACCAGCGCGTCGAAGGTCTCGCCACGGGCACGGTAATACTCGCCAAGCCAGCGTGCCTGCTGGTGTCCCAGCTGGGAGAGCTTGTCGTAGTTGGCGGCGCCGAAGGACGCCTGGCCGTGACGGATAAGGTGGAACTGGGCCATGGTGTCGCCTGTGTAAGTTGCAATGAAGACAGCCTAGAACAGCCCGCTTAGTTAGTGAAATTGATATTTTGAATCCTGCCGCATAAATGCGGTGCATAGATCAGCGGTGGCCGTGGCGCTTGCTTTGCGAAATGGAATTCCGATATTTTGACTGGCTATTTGGCGAGAGACGGGAGAAGACCATGAGCGCCCTGGCACTGCAAAGCGGCTATGTCCGCGTTACCGAGCACGGCAAATTACTGGAAGTGACCCTGGACCGGGCCGACAAGCTCAACGCTCTGAGCGGCGAGATGTACCGGGATATCAGCCGCGCCGTGGACCACTACCGGGACCGGGACGACCTCACCGCCCTGCTGCTGGACGCCGAGGGCCGCGCCTTCACCGCCGGCAACGACATCGGCGACTTCCTGAACGCGGACCCGGAGTCGCGCAAGGACGGCAAGCAGAGCCCGGCGATGGATCTGGTGCACCGGCTGATCGAGCTGGACAAGCCGGTGATCGCGGCGGTGCACGGCAACGCCACCGGCATCGGCACCACCCTGCTGCTGCACTGCGATCTGGTGATCGCCGCGGACAGCGCCCGTTTCTATACCGCCTTCATCAACCTGGGCCTGGTGCCGGAAGCCGGCTCCAGCCTGATTCTGCCGGCCCTGCTGGGGCGCCAGAACGCCAACCGCCTGCTGCTCGCCGGCGACACCCTGACCGCCGACGAGGCGGAACGCATGGGTCTGGTGGCCTACCGGTGCGGCGACGACGAGCTGCGCGACAAGGCGCTGGAGCTGGGGGCGAAACTGGCCGCCAAGCCGCCGCAGGCGCTGCAGTACACCAAGCAGCTGACCCGCCACGGCGCCGACGCCATTCGCGAGCAGATCAAGAAGGAGTCGGTGCTGTTCGCCGAGCGCATGTTCAGCGACGAAACCCGCGCCATCTTCGACAAGTTTCTCAATAAAAAATAGCGGCGGTCAGGCGACGAGCCCGCGAAGGGCGACAGTGACGACGCCGTCGATCAGCCGTTCGCGGCTGCCGGGGGCGTCGTCGTAGCGGGGGTGGTACCAGTTGATCACCGAGTTGAGCGCGCCGAGCACCGGCTTGATGGCGATGCGCGGTTCGGTGGCGTCGAGATCGCCCTCGTCGATGCCCTGATTGAGCACCTTCAAAAACACCTGCTCGTAGCGGCGGCGCCGGTCCTGCAGCTGCATCAGTCGCTGGCGCTGGGCTTCGGTGGTGCTCACCCGCAGGTGCATCTGCACGCCTTCCACCACGGCGCGCTGGTAGTGCTGGGTTTCGATCAGGGTTTCCACGTGACGGCGGGCCATGCCGTGCAGCCGTTCCAGGGCCGGCGCGCGGCGCCGCACTTCCGGGTCCACGGCCTGCACCAGGGCGTCCATCGCGCGCTGGTGGATTTCGAAGAACAGGTCCGATTTGGAATCGAAGTAGTGATAGACCATGCCCTTGGTGGCACCCAGCCGGCGGGCGATGTCGTCGATGCTGGTGGCCTTGAAGCCGTGCTCCATAAAGCAGCGCGCCGAGGCGTCCAGGATGGTCTCCCTGGGGCTGTGCTCCAGGTCGGCGGAAAGGGGTGCCATGGTCGGTGCCGCGGAAACAGACATGAAATCATCCTGACGAATTTTCCCGAAAGCACAATAGTGCCACTTATTTCACAATGGACCATTGACCCTTTTCACCGCCGCGCCGGTCACTGATGACACAACTGCCGCTAACCATGCCGTTTTTGACCCTGGACGCCCCGCAGCGGGGCCAACATACTTCGGTCACACTCAAATAAATGAAAAGCAATTTTATAACAGCTTCCCAAGCGCCCCGCCGCCCCGGCGGTCGGCCGCCGAGGGAGGCGCTCGAGGAGGAGAGCGATGTCGGATCTCGAACAGTTCCGCGCGGAAACCCGGGCCTGGCTGGAGGCGAACTGCCCCGAGGAAATGCGCCAGCCCCTGAAGAGCCAGGCGGACCACTGCTGGGGCGGCCGTAAATGGCAGTTCCAGTCGGAAGCGCAGAAAGTGTGGATGGAGCGCATGGCCGACAAGGGCTGGACCGCGCCGCAGTGGCCCAAGGAATACGGCGGCGGCGGCCTGAGCCCGGAAGAGGCGGAAGTGCTGGCCGAAGAGATGAAGCGCATCAACGCGCGCACGCCGGTGAGCAACTTCGGTTTCTGGATGCTGGGCCCGGCGCTGCTGAAATTCGGCAGCGAGGAACTCAAGCGTCAGCACCTGCCGCCGATCTGCCGGGGCGAGATCCGCTGGTGCCAGGGCTACTCCGAGCCCAACGCCGGCTCCGACCTGGCCAGCCTGCAGACCCGCGCCGAGGACAAGGGCGACCACTTCCTGGTCAACGGCCAGAAAATCTGGACCTCCTACGCGGACAAAGCGGACTGGATTTTCTGTCTGGTGCGTACCGATCCCAACGCCACCAAACACAACGGCATCTCCTTCGCCCTGTTCGATATGGAGAGCGAAGGCGTCAGCACCCGCCCGATCGAGCTGATCTCGGGCGAATCGCCGTTCTGCGAAACCTTCTTCGACGACGTCAAAGTCGGCAAGGACCAGATCGTCGGTGAACTGAACCGTGGCTGGGACGTGGCCAAGTACCTGCTCACCCATGAGCGCAACAACATCGGCGGCGAACCGCCCGGCTTCCTGAAGGGCCGCGCCCTGGGCCCGCTGGCCGCCGAGCACGTGGGCACCGAGCACGGCAAGCTTGCGGACAGCGCCCTGCGCGCCGACATCGCGCGGCTGGAGATCGACCAGATGGCGTTCCAGGCGCTGGTGGGCAAGATCCGCGAAGAGGCGGAAGCCGGCCAGGGCGTGGGCGCCCAGTCCGCGGTGCTCAAGTACTACGGCACCGAGCTCAACAAGCGCCGCTACGAAGTGATGATGGACGCCCTCGGCGCCGAAGGCCTGGAGTGGGAAAGCGAGCGCACCATGGGCGGTCTGTACGCCCGCGAGTGGCTCCGTTCCAAGGGCAATTCCATCGAAGGCGGCACCTCCGAGGTGATGCTGGGGATTGTTTCCAAACGCCTGCTGGGCCTGCCGGACGCATAAGGAGTCGACGCTGATGAAACTTAACGACGAACAACAGATGTTGCAGGATTCCGTGGCGCGGCTGATGGCCGACAAGGGCCCGGTATCCCACCTGCGCGAATTGCGCGACCGTAACGACGAGAAGGGCTACGACGAGCCGCTGTGGCACGCCATGGTGGAATCCGGCCTGACCGGCATCCTGGTGCCCGAGGAGCACGGCGGCATCGGCTTCGGCCTGGTGGGCGCCGGCCTGGTGGCCCGTGAGATCGGCCGTAACCTTTCGGTGACCCCGTTCCTGTCCACCGCGGTTTTGGGCGCCACCGCCCTGGCCACCGGCGGCAGCGTCAAGCAGCAGCAGAAGTGGCTGCCGGCGATCGCCGAGGGCAGCGTGATCACCGCTCTGGCGGTGGACGACGGCGCCAAGCACCGTCCGGAAGCGATCAAGACCGAAGCCAAGGCGGCCGGTGACGGCGTCACCCTGAACGGCGGCAAACTGCTGGTGCTGGACGCCCATGTGGCGGACCTGCTGCTGGTGGCGGCCCGCCAGGGCGAGAGCACCGCGCTGTTCCTGGTGGACCCCAAGGCCGAGGGCGTGACCATTGAGCGCAACCGCATGGTCGACGACCGCAACGCCGCCCGGGTGACCCTGGATAACGTCGCCGCCGAACCGATGGCGGACGGCGCCGCCGCCCTCGCCGCCGCGCTGCGCGCCGGCCGCGCGGTGCTGGCCGCGGAGCTGTCCGGCCTGGCCCGGGAAGCGTTCGAGCGCACCCTGCAGTACCTCAAGGAGCGCAAGCAGTTCGGCCGCCTGATCGGCACCTTCCAGGCGCTGCAGCACCGCGCCGCGCTGCTGATGGGCGAAGTGTCCATGAGCGACGCCCTGGCGATGCAGGCGCTGGACGCCTGCGACCGCAACGCCGACGACGCCGAGGTTCAGGTGCTGGCCGCCAAGGCCAAGGCCGCCCGGGTGGCGCTGCTGGCCGGCCAGGAAGCGGTGCAGATGCACGGCGGCATCGGCATGACCGATGAATTCGACATCGGCTTTTTCCTCAAGCGCGCCCGCGCCGGTGGTGAAACGCTGGGCGACGCCAATTACTGCGCCGACCGCTTCGCGGTACTGCGCGATTACTAAGGGGAGATTTTATAATGTCCAATAACAAGCTCAGCGTGGACGAACTGAAAGCCAAGGTGGACCAGGACCTGGGCACGTCCCGCTGGTTCCCGGTGACCCAGGAGCGCATCGATCAGTTCGCCGACCTCACCGAGGACCCGCAATGGATTCACATCGATCCGGAGCGGGCCGCCAAGGAGACGCCGTTCGGCGGCACCATCGCCCACGGTTTCCTGAGCCTGTCGCTGCTCTCCGCCATGGCCATGGACGTGGTCCCCGGCGTGCAGGGCACGGTGATGGGCATCAACTACGGCTTCGACAAGGTGCGCTTCCTGAACCCGGTGCGCTCCGGCTCCCAGGTGCGCGGCCACTTCAAACTGGCCGGCGTGGAGCCGCGCGGCGACAATCAGCTGCTGATCCGTTATGCCATTTCGGTGGAAATCGACGGCGTCGATAAGCCGGCCATCGCCTGTGAATGGCTGAGCCTGATTGTTTTGGGATAAAACCAGCTACAAGCTTCAGGCTTCAAGCTGCAAGCGGGCCATGCCTGCTTGTGGCTTGCCGCTTGTAGCTTGTGGCTCTCCAACGGAGAGTTTTTATGAGTATCAATTTCGAAGGCCGGGTGGCGATCGTCACCGGCGCCGCCAACGGCCTGGGTAAATCCCACGCGCTGTCACTGGCGAAATTGGGCGCCAAGGTGGTGGTCAATGATTTCGGCGGCGCCCGCGACGGCACCGGCGGTTCCAGCGAAGCGGCGGAGAAAGTGGTCGAAGAGATCAAGGCCGCCGGCGGTGAAGCGATCGCCAACGGCGCCGACGTGTCCAGCGAGGAGCAGGTCGGCGCCATGGTCAAACAGACCCTGGACCAGTGGGGTCGCATCGACATCCTGGTGAACAACGCCGGCATCCTGCGCGACAAGAGCTTCGCCAAGATGGAGATGTCGGACTGGGACAAAGTGGTGGCGGTGCATCTGACCGGTTCCGCGATCTGCACCCGGGCGGTGTGGCCGGTGATGCGCGAGCAGAAGTACGGCCGCGTGATCATGACCACCTCCACTTCCGGGCTGTACGGCAACTTCGGCCAGGCCAACTACGGCGCCGCCAAAATGGGCGTGGCCGGCCTGATGAATACCCTCTGCCTGGAAGGCGAGAAGTACGACATCAAGGTAAACTGTGTGGCGCCCACCGCGGCCACGCGTATGACCGAGGACCTGATGCCCAAGGAAGTGCTGGCCCTGCTGGAGCCGGAAGCGATCACCCCCGCGGTGTTGTTCCTGGCCAGCGATCAGGCCCCCAACCAGCGTATCGTACTGGCCGGCGCCGGCTGCTACGCCATGGTGCGGCTGATGGAAAGCGACGGCATTTACCTCAACGAGGAAGAGCGCACGCCGGACGCCATCGCGGCTCAGTTCGAGCAACTGGGCGACATGGGCAACGCCCGTGAAATGACCAACGGCGGCGAGCACGTCACCAAGATTCTGACCAAGGCCGCGCAGGCCAAAGGCATCAAACTTACTTAAAGAGGTTGATCATGAGAGAAGCAGTCATCGTTTCCACCGCCCGTACCCCCATCGGCAAGGCCTACCGGGGCGCGTTCAACGACACCCAGGCCCAGGCGCTGGGTGGTCACGTGATCAAGCACGCCGTGGAGCGCGCCAAGATCGACCCGGAGAGCATCCAGGACGTGATCATGGGCGCCGCCCTGCAGCAGGGCTCCACCAGCGGCAACGTGGCCCGTCAGGCCGCCCTGCGCGGTGGCCTGCCCACCTCCGTGGCCGGCATGACCATTGACCGTCAGTGCGCGTCCGGCCTGATGGCCATCGCCACCGCCGCCAAGGAGATCGTGGTCGACAACATGGACGTGGCGGTCGCCGGCGGCCTGGAGTCCATCTCCCTGGTGCAGAACGACAAGATGAACACCTTCCGCGCCCGTGATCCGTGGCTCAAGGAGCACCGTCCGGACATCTACATGAGCATGCTGGAGACCGCCGAAGTGGTCGCCGACCGCTACAACGTCTCCCGCGACGCCCAGGACGAGTACGCGTTCCAGTCACAGATGCGCACCGCCAAGGCTCAGCAGGAAGGCAAGTTCGACGACGAGATCGTGCCCCTGACCACCAACATGAAGGTGATGAACAAAGAGACCAAGGAAATTTCCGACAAGGAAGTGACCCTGGCCAAGGACGAGGGCAACCGCCCCGAGACCACCCTGGAAGGCCTGCAGAGCCTGAAGCCGGTGTTCAAGGACGGCCTCAACATCCAGGAAGGCCAGTTCATCACCGCCGGTAACGCCTCCCAGCTGTCCGACGGCGCCAGCGCCTGCGTGCTGATGGAAGCCAAGGAAGCCGAGCGTCTCGGCCTGCAGCCCCTGGGCGCCTACCGCGGCATGGCCGTGGCCGGCTGTGACCCGGACGAGATGGGCATCGGCCCGGTATTCGCGGTGCCGAAGCTGCTCAAGCGTTTCGGTCTGACCATCGACGATATCGGCCTGTGGGAACTGAACGAAGCGTTCGCCAGCCAGTGCCTGTACAGCCGTGACAAGCTGGGCATCGACCCGGACAAGTACAACGTCAACGGCGGCGCGATCTCCATCGGCCATCCGTACGGCATGTCCGGTGCGCGCATGACCGGTCACGCGCTGATCGAAGGCAAGCGCCGCGGCGTTAAGTACGTGGTGGTGACCATGTGCGTGGGCGGTGGCATCGGTGCCGCCGGGCTGTTCGAAGTATTCTGAACCGCCACCAGGCAGCACGCATAAAAAAGCCCGGCTTCGAGCCGGGCTTTTTTTTATGCGCCTTATTGTGCGAGCCGGCGATCAGCCCTGCTTCGGACGGCGCATCTTGCAGGTGGTGGGCAGGCTCACTTCGTCGCGGCTGATTTCCGCGATCTTGTGGAAGTTGAAATCGGTGCCTTCGGCGCCGTATTCCATATCGTCCTTGAGCACGGAGATGAACAGCGGCAGCTGCATCTGGTGGTCGGACTTGCGCATCACTACTTCACCGGTGGTGGTCTCGATGCTCAGGTCTTCCATCGCGAAGGCGACTTTCACCGGATCGGTGCTGTCCGCTTTCTCGGCGGCGGCGTCGATCATGTCGAGCATGGTGGTCAGACGCAGCCAGTAGTAGTCCCAGCCGGTGTCTTCGTACATGGCGACCTGCTGCTCGGCCATTTCCGGCTTGTCGAAATCACCGTAGTACTCGTTGGCCTGGTAGATACGGTCCACGCCGGCTTCGCCGACCTGGGTGACCACGCCGGCCATGGCGCCGTAGTAGGTCAGGAACGGCATATCCAGGCCGTAATCGGCGGCCGCTTTCACCAGCAGAGTGATGTCCTGGCCCCAGTTACCGGTGATCACGGCGTCCGCTTCGGACGACTGAATCTTGGACACGTAGGGGGTGAAGTCCTTCACCTTGGCGAGCGGATGGAAATCCTGGCCGACGATCTCAATGTCCGGACGTTTTTCCTTGAGCATCTTGGTGGCGGCTTCCGCGACCGCGCGGCCGAAGCTGTAGTCCTGATTGATCAGGTAGACTTTCTTGATGTCGTCACGGCCTTCGATCCAGCTGGTCATGGCGTTCATCTTCATGTCCACGTGGGCGTCGAAGCGGAAGTGCCAGAACGAACAGCGCTCGTTGGTGAAAGCCGGGTCCACCGCCGCCATGTTCAGGTAGAGCACCTCGTCACCGGGGTTGCGCTGGTTGTGCTTGTTGACCGCGGCGAGCAGCGCGGAACCCACGGAAGAGCCCATGCCCTGGGTCACGTAGCGGATGCCGTCGTCGATCGCCTTCTGCAGCTGCACCAGGCTCTCTTGCGGATTGACCTTGTTGTCGAGGCCGACGATTTCCAGCTTGTCGCCGTTGATACCACCGTTGGCGTTGATTTTCTCGGCATGGAATTTGAGATGATCGAGCGCGGATTGCCCGGCGGCGGCCATCGGGCCGGTGAGCGGGTCGATCAGCGCGATGCGAACGGTATCCGCGCTGGCGGTGCCCACCAGCAGGACGGTCGCGGCGACCATCGAAAGCAGGGATTTCAACATGAAAGCTCTCCTCGTTGTTGTTCTGTCACCGGTATTACCGGCTGTTCGTTGTCATTATTACCGCGTTAACTGTCGGGTCAGTGTCGGCGGCTGAGTGATGGTGCTCGGACGTGAAGAACCATTACGCTGTCTTCACTTTTGATTTTTAGGAATTTTCAGTATGAGTGGACCCCGTCGCGGCTGTCCAGTCGACATTTGTAACCCCTATAAATATAGGTATCGGGGCGTTCGTTAATAATACTACTAAGGTCGTAATTTCTTATTTTACCGCACCGCCGGATGTGCAAAAAAAAGCCCGCCGAAGCGGGCCAGCCCATTGACGATGGAACACAAACAAAATCGAATCAGACTTCCAGCCACTCGCGGCGAATCGCTTCGTCGGCGCGCAGTTCCTGCGGCGTGCCTTCAAACACGATCTGACCGTGGCCCATGACCAGCACGCGGTGGGAAATATCCATGGCGATGGAGAGCTTCTGCTCCACCAGCAGAATGGACACACCGGCTTTGGCGATTTCGGAGATCAGGTCACCGATCTGCTTGACGATCAACGGCGCCAGACCTTCGGTGGGCTCGTCGATCATGATCAGCTCCGGATCCCCCATCAGCGTGCGGCTGATGGTGAGCATCTGCTTTTCACCGCCGGACAGCACGCCCGCCGGGGCGTCCGCGCGCTGCGCCAGGTTGGGGAACATGTCGAGCATCTGCTCGGCGCGCCATTTGCCCGGCTTGCGCGGGTTCTTGACCCCCAGCTCCAGATTCTGGCGCACCGTCAGGGTCGGAAAGATATCCCGGTTCTCGGGCACGTAGCCCAGGCCCAGACGAGAGATTTTATGGTTGGGCAGGCCGGCGATTTCATTGCCGCGGAAGCGGATGGAACCGTGCGGCGGCACTTCCCCCATGATCGATTTCACGGTGGTGGAGCGCCCTACCCCGTTGCGTCCCAACAGCGATACCACCTCGCCTTCCTCGAGCGTGAAATTGACGCCGTGAAGGATGTGGCTTTTGCCGTAATACGCGTTCAGATCCCGGACTTCGAGCATCATGCGGCCTCCTCGCCCAGATACGCCTCTTTGACGCGCGGGTCGTTGCGGATTTCTTCCGGTGTGCCGGTGGCGACGATCTTGCCGTACACCAGCACCGAAATGCGGTCGGCCAGTTCGAACACCACGCCCATGTCGTGCTCGACGATCATCAGGGTGCGGCCCTGGGCCACCTGACGGATCATGCTGATCGCCTGGGCGGTTTCGGTGTTACTCATGCCGGCGGTGGGTTCGTCGAGAATCACCACCTCGGCGCCGCAGGCGATGGTCATGCCGATCTCCAGCGCGCGCTGGCTGGCGTAGGGCAAGGCCCCGGCCGGCACATCACGCAGCGCCTGCAGGCCGATCATCTCCAGCACTTCCTCGGCGCGCTCGTTGGCGGCCTTGATCTTGCTGGCGGGACGCCAGAACACATAGCCGGAGCCGGCGGTCTTGAAGCAGGCGCAGCGCAGGTTCTCGAACACGGAGAGATTGACGAACACGTTGCTGACCTGGAAAGACCGGGACAGGCCGCGCTGCTGAATCTTCTCCGGCGTGAGGCCGTCAATGCGCTCGCCGTTCAGCCGGATCTCACCGCCACTGGACGGGAAGGCGCCGGAGAGCAGATTGAAGAAGGTGGATTTGCCGGCCCCGTTGGGGCCGATCACGGCGTGTACCTCGCCTTTTTCCACTTCCAGGTCGACCCCGCAGATCACCTCGGCGAGGCCGAAGTTCTTGGTCAGGTTTTTAATAGACAAGGCGCTCATGCGTTGTCCTCCCGAAACTTTTTAGTCACGCGCATTACCGCCACACCGGCACCGAACAGGATCAATGCCCAGACCCAGCTCATCACGGATTCGGCGACGAAGTTGAGGCCGAAGAACTGGGCGAACTCGTCATCGCCGTGGCGCCACTGGAACAGCAGCTCGATCAGCAGGACCAGGCCCAGGCTGATCAACACCACCGCCACCGCGCCGGTCAGCCAACCGGGCAGACGTTTGCCCAGAGTGCCTTCACGGGCGGCCACGCGGACATGCTCGATGCCGCCGCCAAGACCGCGCGGGGCGAACATCACGATCGCCAGGAACACCAGACCCACATAGAGGATCGAGGCTTCGGTGTAATCGCTGAGCATGGAGTTCATCAGCGACACCACGATGGCGCCGACGATCGGGCCGTAGAACACGCCCAGCCCGCCGACGGCGGCCATCAGCAGCGCCAGGCCGGACGGAATCAGACCGAGCGATTCCGGAGTGATGATCTCGTAGTTGACCGCCGCCATGCCGCCGGCGAGACCGCCGAAGGAACCGGAGGCGATAAAGATCATGAAGCGGATGTTGCGCGGCGGGTAACCGATGAACTGCAAGCGGTCCGCGTTATCACGCACGGCGTTGGACATGCGGCCCAGCGGCGTGCGGGTGAAGGCCCACATGGCGAACACCGCCAGGAAGGTCCAAAACGCCATGAACCAGTACACGTCGGCGGCCTGGGCCAGCTCGAGACCGAACCACTGCGGGCCGACCATGCGGTTGCCGTAGATGCCGGCTTCACCGCCGAACACGGACGGGAACATCTGGCCGGCGGCGGCCACCATTTCGCCCAGACCCAGGGTGATCATGGCGAAGGCGGTGCCGGCGCGGCGGCAGAACGGCCAGCCGATGACCAGCGCCACCAGGCCGCCGGCGATCATGCCCACCAGCGGCATGCTGACCACCGGGATGTGCGCCCAGAAGCCTTCGCCGGCGTAGGACGCCTCGTCGATGGCGTTCATGGCGTGCATGGCCGCGTAACTGCCGAGGCCGAAGAACACCGCGTGGCCGAAGGACAGCATGCCCCCCTGGCCGAGCAGCATGTTGTAGGACAGGGCGAACACGATGTTCACGGCGATCACGTTCATCAGCGTGAAGGCGGTGCCGCTATCGAGAACGAAGGGCAGAATCAGGAGCACGGCCGCGCTGATCAACCAGGGCGATAGAGCGCGCCAGGAGAAACGATTCTGCCGCGGTGCGACTGCGGTAATGTCGTTCATGGCTCAAGCTCTCCCATCAGGCCACGGGGGCGGAATATCAGGATCAGCACCAGCAGAATAAACGGCGTCATCGGCGCCAGGCTGGCCAGGGTGATCCCGGTCACCTCACCGTAGGGATCCACGTTCATGCCGAAAGCGTTAAGAATGTCGGCGATGGAGGCGTCGATGGCGACGAAGAACGTCTGGATCAGGCCGATCAACAGGGAGGCGTAGAAAGCGCCGATCAGCGACCCCATGCCGCCGACCACCACCACCACGAACACGATCGGGCCCAGCGTCACCGCCATGCCCGGCTCGGTGGCCAGCAGCGGGCCGCCGATCACACCGGCGAGGCCGGCCAGCGCACAACCGAAACCGAACACGCCCATGAACAGACGCGGCACGTTATGGCCCAGGTGGCCAACCATGTTGCCGTGGGTCAGCGCGGCGCGAATCATCATGCCGACGCGGGTTTTCTTGAGCAGGAACCAGAGGGCGATAAACATGAACACGGCGATCAGAATCACCACGCCGCGGAAAATCGAATAGTCGGTGCCGAACAGGGTGAACAGCGGCTCGCGCATGTAGTCGGGCTCGCGGTAGGAGACCGCCACGGTACCCCAGATCAACTGCACCAGTTCGTCAATCACATAGGCCAGGCCGAAGGTGAACAGCAGTTCGGCCACGTGGCCGTTGTCGTGGACACGGCGCAGGCCGAATTTTTCCACCATGGCGCCGAGGCCGCCGACCAGAATCGGGGCGAGCAGCAAAGCCGGCCAGAAGCCGATCTCCATACCCATGGTGTAAGCGAAATAGGCACCCAGCATGTAGAAGCTGGCATGGGCAAAGTTCAACACACCCATCATCGAGAAGATGAGGGTAAGACCACTGGACAGCATGAACAGCAAAAGGCCGTATAAAATACCGTTCAGCGTCGAAAAAATAACAATTTCGAGCATGACGAGGCTCCCGGAACAGCGGCTCGCGCCGCTGTTCCTACTACTTAGTCACTGGAGTTACAGGATGGCGCCGTTTATTTGGGGCGACGCATCCGGCAGGTGGTGGGCAAGCTCACGGCTTCCCGGTCGATGCGAGCCACCTTCTTGAAGTTGTAGTCGGTGCCTTCCGCGCCGTACTCCATGTCGTCCTTCATCACGGAGATGAACATCGGCAGCTGGATCTGGTGATCCTCGGCACGCATGACCACTTCACCGGTGGTGGTTTCGAGCTTCATGCCTTCCATCGCTTTGGCGACATCAACCGGATCGGTGCTCTTGGCCTGGTCGGCGGACTTCTTGAGCATGTCGAGCATGGTGCTCAGACGCAGGTAGTAGAAATCCCACTCGGCCTGCTCGTAGAGCTCGGTCTGGCGCTTGGCCATTTCCGGGTCCTCGAACTCGCCGTAGTACTCGTTGATCTGGTAGATGCGGTCCACGCCCTTGTCACCCAGCTGGGTAACCACGCCGGAGCTGGCGCCGTAGTAGGTGAAGAAGGGGGCTTCCAGACCGAACTCGGCGGCCGCTTTCACCAGCAGGGTAACGTCCTGGCCCCAGTTACCGGTGATCACCGCGTCGGCGCCGGAGGACTGGATCTTGGACACGTACGGGGTGAAGTCCTTCACTTTCGCCAGCGGGTGGAAATCGTTACCCACGATCTCGATGTCCGGACGCTTCTCTTTCAGCATTTCCCGGGCCGCCTTGGACACCGCCTGACCGAAGCTGTAGTCCTGGTTGATCAGGTACACCTTCTTGATGTCGTCGTTGGCGGCGATGTGGTCGGTCAACGCGTTCATTTTCATGTCGGCGTTGGCGTCGAAGCGGAAGTGCCAGTAGGAACAACGCTCGTTGGCGAACGCGGGGTCCACGGCGGCGTAGTTCAGATACAGCACTTCTTCGCCGGGGTTGCGCTGGTTGTGCTTCTCAATGGCGGAGATCAACGCGGAGGCCACGGAAGAACCGTTGCCCTGGGTCACGTAGCGGACACCGTCATCGATCGCCTTCTGCAGCTGCACGAGGCTTTCCTGCGGGTTCACTTTGTTGTCCAGGCCGACGATTTCCAGGTCCTGGCCGTTAAGGCCGCCATTGGCGTTGATGCGCTTGGCTTCGTACTTGAGGTGCTCGAACGCGGGCTGACCGGCGGCGGCCATGGGCCCGGTAAGGGGATCGATCAGGGCGAGTTTCACTGTCTCGGCGCTGGCGGTACCTACCAGCAGCAGCGAGGCGGCGAGAAAGGTGAAAATGGGTTTCAACATGACGCTCTCCACGGTTGTTGTTTTTCTGCCGACTGCTCGGCATCTCGCTGTCGTACCCGGCAACATTGTCCGGTACGCAACAATCTTTTTTGTTTACTGTGCTTTTTTATGCATGTTCCCGGCGCCGTTTTTCGGTCCCATCAGCGCTCTTCTGGTGAACTACATACTTGGTAGTATGTGCGCACAAAAATATTTCTGTCCAGCCTGCTCATTTAACTTTTTCCGGTCTTCCGCCGCGTTGAGATAGGTCAACAAAGCTATCCTATGTGCGGCTGAAAGCCACTGAATTCAGTGCTTTGAGCATGAACGGAATAAAACCGGCGGACAATCCCCCGGCGCCGTGCCGCCGCTCCACGGCCGCAAAAAAAAGCGCGGTGATGGCCGAATACGCCCCGTACACGGTGATTAACGTCCAAAGCGACGAAACAATTTCACACAGTTTGTGCCACGGCGTGCTCGCTTCATCGCCGGAGCTCTATTAATTCGCACCTTTTGTTTCCCTTTCTCGGAAAATCCAGCGCCCGTTTTCGGGTGTTACTGTTACCTCAAGTAACACCAAAACCGAAGCCACGGTAACGTCGTCTTGACCCCCCTGGTCCCGCCCGGTATGAATTGCACGGCCTTATTTCAAAACAAGCGTTCAAAATAACTATCGCGCTCGGGAGATTCTTAGATGCTGAAAGGGCTGATGATGGAGGCGCCGCTGTCGTTGATCGATGTGCTGGATTACGGCGCCCGCATTCACCGCAAAGCGGAAATCGTATCGGTGACCGTGGAGGGCGGCCTGCACCGCCAGAGCTATGCGCAGACTCTGCAGCGGGTGGCGCGGCTGGCCCACGGCCTGGTGGCGCTGGGCGTGAAGCCCGGCGACCGGGTCGCCACCCTGGCCTGGAACGGCTACCGCCATCTGGAGCTGTATTACGCCATCGCCGGTATCGGCGCCGTTTGCCATACCATCAACCCGCGCCTGCCGGCGGAGCAGATGGCCTATATCGTCAACCACGCGGACGACAGCCTGCTGTTCTTCGACACCACCTTCGCGCCGCTGGTGTCCGGCCTGCGGGACCAGTTCCCGGAACACACCCGCTATGTGGCGATGACCGACCGCGCCCATATGCCCGACGGCCAGGACCTGCTCTGCTACGAGGACCTGCTGGACGGCCGGCCGGACCACTACGACTGGCCGGAACTGGACGAAAACACCGCCTGCGCGCTGTGCTATACCTCCGGCACCACCGGCGCCCCCAAGGGTGCGCTCTATTCCCACCGCTCCTGCCTGCTGCAAGCGATGTTCACCATGGTCTGCGCCAGCGGCTCCTTCCCGGTGGGCGACCGGGTGCTGCCGGTGGTGCCGATGTTCCACGTTAACGCCTGGGGGCTGCCCTATATGGCGCCGCTGGCGGGGGCGTCGCTGATCATGCCGGGCCCGGCGCTGGACGGCGACAGCCTGTTCCGGCTGATGGACGAGGAGAGCGTGGACTCCGCCTGGGGCGTGCCCACGGTGTGGCTCGGCCTGCTCGCGGAAATGAAGCGCCACGGGCGCAAGCCGGGCGCGCTCAAGCGCGTGTCGATCGGCGGTTCGGCGGCGCCGCGCAGCATGGTGCGGGCGTTCGAGCAGGACTATCAGGTGGACGTGATGCAGGGCTGGGGGATGACCGAAATGAACCCCACCGGCACCATGAGCACTCTGACCGAAGGCCAGGCGGAGCTGCCCCTGGAAGAGCGCATCGAACTGAAAACCACCCAGGGCCGGCAGCTGTTCGGCGTGCGCATGAAGCTGGTGGACGAGGACGGCAACGAAGTGCCCCAGGACGGCGAGGCGGTGGGCGAGCTGCTGGTCAAGGGCCCCACGGTGATCCGCGCCTACTTCAATAACGACGAGGCGAGCGCCAAGGCGTTCGACAAGGACGGCTGGTTCGCCACCGGCGATATGGCCAAACTGACCCCGGACGGGGTGCTCTACATCGTCGACCGGGCCAAGGACCTGATCAAATCCGGCGGCGAGTGGATCAGCTCCATTGATCTGGAAAACCTGGCCGCCGCCCACCCGGACGTGCAGGAGTGCGCGGTGATCGGCGTGCCGCATCCGAAATGGGACGAGCGGCCGCTGCTGATCGTGGTGCCCCACGCCGACGCGGCGCGGGACAAGCAGGCGCTGCTCGACCACATGGCCGGCAGCATCGCCAAATGGCAGCTGCCCGACGACGTGATCTACGTGGACGAGCTGCCGCACACCGCCACCGGCAAGGTGTCCAAGCGCCACCTGCGCGAGGACTACATGGACTACCTGGGGAACGCCCAATGACCGAGATTCGAGAACAGAAGGTGCCGGCCAACGGCCTTAATTTCCATGTGCGCAGCGCCGGTGACCCGGCCGACCCGGCGGTGATCCTGCTGCACGGCTTCCCGGAGTGCGGCTATTCCTGGCGCTATCAGATGCCGTTTCTGGCCGCCAAGGGTTTCCATGTGCTGGCCCCGGATCTGCGCGGCTACGGGTTCAGCGACGCGCCCAAGGCGGTGGACGCCTACCGGCAGGACAAGCTGGTGGCGGACGTGATGGGTATTCTCGATGCGTTCGGCGCCGAGCGCGCCGTGGTGATCGGCCACGACTGGGGCTGCGCCCTGGCCTGGCAGGTGGCGCGCAGCGAACCCGGCCGGGTGCGCGCGGTGGCCGGCCTGTCGGTGCCCTACCCGGGCCTGGGCCCCAAGGCGCCCACCGAACAGATGCGCGCCGCCTTCGGCGAGCGCTTCTTCTATCAGCTCTATTTCCAGCAGCCGGACGTGCCGGAGCAGGAACTGGAAGCGGACGTGCGCGACTTTCTACGCCGCATGTACCACGCCCTGTCCGGCCCCGGCATGCAGGAGAAATTCCGCGCCGAGAAACCGGTCACCGGCCTGCTCGACATTCTGCAGCCGCCCACGGGCGGCCAGCCGGACTGGATGCGGGAATCGGATCTGGACGTGTACGTGGAGCGCTTCGAGCACAGCGGCCTGACCGGACCGATCAACTGGTACCGGGCCATGGACGCGTCCTGGCGGCAGCAGAAAGAGGACGGACGCGAACGCATCCATCCGCCGGCGCTGTTCATTGCCGGTAAGGAAGACCCGGTAATCCAGTTCGCCGGCAAGGCGCTGGAGCGCATGCCGACGATGATGGACGATCTGCGCGAGGTGGTGCTGCTCGACGATCTCGGCCACTGGATCCAGATGGAAGCGCCCGAGGCGGTGAACCAGCACCTGGGCGCCTTTCTCGACTCGCTCTAGCGTCCGTTAGTTGATGCGCCGCATTTCGATGCGGCGGTTACGCTCGCGGCCCTCGTCGGTGGCGTTGCTGTCCACCGGCCGGGTGTCGCCGTAACCGCGGGCCTGCAGGCGGCCCGGATCAACACCCAGATCGATCAGGAAATCACGCACCGATTCGGCGCGCCGCTCGGACAGGGCCTGGTTGTACTCGTCGGACCCTTTCGAGTCGGTGTGCCCGGCGATCTCCACCTCGTTGTCGGAGTGCGCCAGCAGGCGTTCCGCCACGCCGCGCAGCACGGTCTTGGCGTTGGGCGTGAGGCGCGCGGAATCGAACTCGAAGTTCACCCCGTGCAGCACTTCCGGCGGCCCCATCGGCACCGGCTTGATCACCACGCGCTCGCGTTCGATGATCCGGGTGTTGCCGTAGTCACCGCCGCCGAACAGCGGGAAGGTCAGGCCCACCAGGGCGCGCACGTCACCGAACGGCTCGTTGTGGCTGCCGTCGTCGGAGAAATCCATCACGTAACGCAGCTCCGCGCGCAGGCCCATGGAGCCCCAGATTTCGCGGAAGTGCAGACCGGCGCCGGCGTTCAGGTAGCCGTTGGTGTCGGTACCGGCGGTGGAATCGGTGTAGACACCGCCGCCGCCCACCAGCAGATAGGGCGACGGCCCTTCCCGGTACATATAGCGCAGCGCGTCGGCGCCCACGCCGTACTGCCAGTGCTGCCCGGAACCCCGGTTGCGCTGCAGGGAGTTACCGAAACCGTTCCACTCCAGATCCCATTTCTCGCTGATCTGACGGCCCAGGCCGAAGCGGATGCCGGCGCCGTAATCGACGTCGAAGCGGTCCGAATCCTCGATCACATAGACGCCCATGGCGGACGCGTTCCAGCCCTGCGGGTCGGTGCGTTCCTCGGCCAGCGCCGGTGCGCAGGCGACGGCGGCGGCCAGCGCGGCGGCGGCGCGGCCCTTATTGATCACGGATACCATCTTTTCCCTCTTATCCCCGTTGACGGTGAAGCCGATGGCGCAGCAAACCGGCCGCCAGAACCAGCACGGCGAGCAGCCCGGCCAGTGCGCCGGCCAAATCAAGCATGGCAGCGTAGAGCGTTTCACTTTCCTGTTCCAGACGCTGCATGGCGTTGCTTATGGCCATTTTTGTAACCCGTCCGTCGGTCTCGTCCTGCAGAATCGAGGCCGGTTGGCGGGACGGATCCACGCGCATCCGCTGCAGTTGCAGGCGGACCGCTTCGATCTGTTCGAACACCAGCGCGCGGGCGTCGTCGTCCTTGATGTCGTCGCGGTGATTGTCCAGCCAGTTGAGGAAGCCGGTCTTGTTGAGCAGGTCGTCGAACAGCTGCGTGACGTCGCCGGCGACCCGGTCGTCCATGCCGGTGGTGTCCAGCGCGCCCAGGTTCACCAGCCAGGCGTCCAGGCGGGGAATGGAGCCGGAACCGCCGGTGCCGTCGGCGCGCCCGGACAGGTTGGTGAGCGCCGCCTTCATGCGCTGCAGGCCCTGGTCGCGGGCGATGCCGCGCAGGGTCTGGATGCCGTCGGCCATCACCGCCAGCGGCGCGCGCAGGTCGGCGAACGAGGCGCTCAGGTTGCTGGCCTGGAAGCGCTCCACCGCCAGGCGGTAGTCGCGCGCCCCGCGTTGCACCTCGTTCATGGCGGCGAGCAGCGCATTGAGCGCGGGGTCGTCGGTTTCCGGCTTGGGCAGGGTGTCGTCAGCGGCGAACGGCGCGCATTCAGAATCCGCGTTGGGGTCCAGCGGCCGCACGGCGGCGGCGTAAAGGTGCTCGCCGTAATCCGCCAGCAGCGTGACCAGCTCTTCCTCGGCGGCCCGCTCCAGCCAGGTGACCGGATCGGTGCCGGTCGGGTAGGCGTTGCGCCAGCCCAGCAAGGCGTCATTGATCGCCAGCTCGGTCTGGTACAGCCGCGACAGGCAATACATCTGCACCCGGTGCACGGCCAGCTCATCCACCGGCTCGGTTTTGAACAGGCGCTCGCGGATATCGGCGTCGAGCTGGCCGCTCTGGTTGGCGAGCCGGTCCACCAGAATCACCGGCACCAGCTCGGCGGCCGGGGTCAGCACCGTGTCGCGGGCCTCCGGGCCGGGGTCCGGCTCCGGTTCCGGCTCGGGGGCCGGATCGCGGGGCTGCTCGGCGATAGTATCGCCGTCGTCGCTGCCGGAGGAATTGCAGCCGGAGAGCATCATCAGGGCACTGAACAGGGCCAGCAGGCCCAGGCGGAAAAAGGATAGAGTCATGGCTTCGCCTTATTTCTGGCACGATGGTACAATTAAAAGACAAAGCATGGTGCCAAAATATTTAGTGCACATCTGTACGTAATCTGTAACCGGTTCGCACCGGCCGGGCACGCTGGGTATCCTTGGCGCTCATTGAGCCGACCGGGAGCCCGCCATCGACACCCTGCAAGCATCCCTGCCCCTGAGCCTGCTGGCGTTCGCCGCCTGCGTGGCGGTGATCGCCACCGCCGGCGTCAGGATCACCGCCGTGGTGGACGAGCTGGCGGACCGCACCCGTGCCGGCGAAGCGCTGGCCGGCGCGGTGTTATTAGGCGCCACCACTTCGCTGTCCGGTAGCGTGCTGTCGGTGACCGCCGCCTGGAAAGGCCATGCCGATCTGGCCCTGAGCAACGCCCTGGGCGGCATCGCGGTGCAGACCGCGTTTCTGGCCGTGGCGGACATCGCCTACCGGCGCGCCAACCTGGAACACGCCGCCGCCTCCGCCGCCAACCTGATGCAGGGCGCCCTGCTGATCACGCTGATGGCGATCATTCTGGTGGGCGCCTTCTCGCCGGCGGTGACGGTGTTCGGCATCCACCCGGCCACGCCGGCGCTGCTGGCGATCTATATGTACGGCCTGCATCTGGTGCAGCGGGTGCGCGACGAACCCATGTGGCGGCCGGCCCGCACCCGGGAGACCCGCGAGGACGTCCCCGAGGAGGACAATCTGCGCCTGTCGCTGACCCGGCTGCTGCTGGTATTCGTGGGCCTGGCCGCCCTGCTCGGCCTGTCCGGCTTCGTGCTGGAAGCCGCCGCCAGCGGCGTCGCCCGGCACACCGGCCTGCAGCAGACCACGGTGGGCCTGCTGCTCACCGCCACCGCCACCTCGCTGCCGGAGCTGGTCACCTCGGTGGCGGCGGTGCGGCGCGGCGCCCTGACCCTAGCGGTAGGCGGCATCATCGGCGGCAACGCCTTCGACACCCTGTTCACCGCCGCCTCGGATATCGCCTACCGGGAGGGCTCCATCTATAAGCAGATGGACGACGGCCTGTTGCTGTGGGTGTCGTTGTCGATCCTGATGACCGGCTTCCTGCTGATGGGCCTGATACGCCGTGAGCAGCACGGCCCCGGCGGCATCGGCTTCGAGAGCCTGGCGGTTCTGCTGCTTTACGGCCTGGGGATCGCCTTGGTGCTGGGTGGCTGAGGCCGACAGCCGTTATAGTGTGATTCTCACTTCCCACCAGGAGAGCCCCTTTGGCGCACGACGATCAGGATTCGAGGGATAACGACCAGGACGACACGCCCTGGGAAGAAGCCGTCAAACGGGAGCGCGACGAGGCCCGCGACGACAACGGGGACGAGGACGAAGAAAGCCACGACGAACAGGACCGGCGCCGGGAAGCCGCCCTGCCCTCCAAGGCGGCGGCGGTCCACGAGCGCCTGCGCATCAGCGGCGAGAAAGAGCTGGAGCGCGACGCCATGGCGCTGCTGTGGTCGGCGATCGCCGCCGGCATTTCCATGAGCGCCTCGATGGTGGCGCGCGGCCTGCTGCACGCCCATGTGCCGGAAAGCGACGCCGGCTTTCTGATCGAAAGCATGGGCTACACCCTGGGCTTTCTGATCGTGATCCTGGCCCGCCAGCAGCTGTTCACCGAAAACACCGTGACCGCCGTGCTGCCGTTCATGAGCCACCCCACCCGGGGCAACCTGGGCAGTCTGATGCGGCTGTGGGGCGTGGTGTTGGCGGGCAACGTGCTGGGCGCCGGCATCGCCGCCTTCACCTTCCTGCATCTGCCGATGTTCTCACCGGAAGTGAACGACGCCTTCGTGGCGATCGGCGAAAAAGTGATGGAGAACGACCCCTTCTCGATGTTTTCCAAGAGCATCGTCGCCGGCTGGATGATCGCCACCATGGTGTGGGTGATGCCGTCCGCGGACCAGGCCAAGGCCTGGGTGATTCTGATCATGACCTATGTGGTGGCGATCGGTGAGTTCCCGCACATCATCGTCGGCGCCAGCGAGATTCTGTATCTGGTGTTCGACGGCAAGGTGAGCTGGGGCGACTTCTTCCTGCGCTTCGGCCTGCCCACCCTGGCCGGCAACATTATCGGCGGCACCTTTATTTTCGCGCTGATCAGCCACGCCCAGATCCGCAACGACATGGATGTGCAGCGCGAGGGGCGCCGTGGGGCCTGGGGGTTTAATCGGAAGAAGTGATTGTGGGAGCTTGCCTTGTGGGAGCGGGCCCTGATGGGGGGCGCGCTTCGCGCGCCCGTGAGGGAGGGATTGATTCGCCGGCTTCGCCGTCTCACCCCTTCGGGGCGTCGCCGCTTGCGGCGACGTCCCTCGCGGCGCTTTGCGCCGCTCGGTCGAACGGAGGGTTCGAATCTGATCCTCCCTGACCGCAAATAAAAAAGGGGTCCCGTTCGGGACCCCTTTTTTATTTGGCGGTGAGGGAGGGATTCGAACCCTCGATACGCGTAAACGTATACACGCTTTCCAGGCGTGCTCCTTCAGCCACTCGGACACCTCACCAAAACTGATTGTCTCTGAGTCATCATCAGAGGGCGCGTAGGGTACCCGAGGGTCGCGGTTCAGGCAAGCGTGGCGGCGTCACTCAGGCGTTATCCGTGTTGTTTCTGGCCAGGTAAAGGCTCTGGTACTCGGAGACCACCACACCCTGGGCGTCGGTTGCCCGGGCCAGAATCGCCAGGCTCGCTTTGCCGCGCCGCTTCAGGCGCTGGTGAAACCGGCCGCTCTCGCCGTCGTCGGCCCAGGCGCGGATTTCAATGTCGCCGTGCAGCGGCGCGCGGAATTGCAGGCTGGATTCCACCGCCACCACATCGACGCTGGCCTCGCCTTCCCCCACCGCGGCATTGGCCGCCACCGAGTCCGCCATCAGCGTGGTGCAGGCCCAGCCGGCCAGGGTCAGCAGCGCCGCCTGGCTGCCGGCGAAGAAGGTGCCCTTGTCGTTATGGTTGGGGGCCAGCGGCGCGGTCAGGGTGAGCCGTTCGCCGTCGAAGGCGGTGAAGCGGAAGTCCAGATGGGTGGTGAGCGGTATCGCCGCGCGCACGCGGTCGGCCAGGGCGTCGAGATCACTCATCGCGCCCCCGGGGAAGCTCACGCAGAAAGGTTTCCGGTTGTTCGTCCGGCAGGTTCTTCAGGGCCCCGGCGGGGGTGCCCAGGTAGACGAAGCCCACCACCTGATCCTTGTCGGCGAAGCCCAGGCGCGCCTTGACGGTTTCGTCGTTGGCCAGGTCGCCGGTGCGCCACATGGCGCCGATGCCCAGGGCGTGGGCCGCCACCATGATGTTCTGCACCGCGGCGCCCACCGCCAGCACCTGTTCCCAGGCGGGCACCTTATGGCCTTCGGTGATCTCCGCCACGGCGACGATGATGGTGGGCGCGCGCAGGGCCTTGTTGCGGATGTTGTCGCGGGCGCACTGGTCCGCCTCCGGCTGCCGGCGCAGCAGGCGCCACTCCATGATGTCGCCGAGGCGTTCGCGCTCTTCGCCTTCCAGCACCAGAAACCGCCAGGGGCGCAGCATGCCGTGGTCGGGGGCGCGGATCGCCGCCGCCAGCAACTGTCTGACCTGATCGGCGGAAGGGCCGGGCTCGGTGAGGCGGGCCACGGAAACGCGGGTGTTGAGCGCGGTCAGTGTGTCCATCGGAACTCCTGTGGGCGAACGGTGACGCGCCGGGGATTGTACGGCAAAGCGCGCTTGCTTTCCTTGCCGTCGGGCGATCAGTCTTTTTTCTTAACCCACAACTGGGTAAGCTCCGGACAAACGTCCTGATTGGCAGTGCATGAGTACATCCAAGAACCGCCCCCGCAAGCCCTATCTGGATCCGATGGAGCGCGCGCGCCGGCTGAGCAATTATATCCGCCTGCTTGCCTTCGTGGTGGCGGCGACCATTCTGATGGCCGGTGTCGGCCTGCAGCTTTATCCCTCCCACTATCTGCTCGGCGTGGCCGGCCTGCTGGCCTATCCGCTGCTGGTGCAGACCCTGGTGGTGGTGGGCCAGCGCAAGGACCTGCTGCCGGAACATTTCTCGCCGGTGGTGATGCAGCTGGACGCGGCGATCATCGGGGTGGCCTGCGCGCTGCTGCACTTCGCGGTGGTGCCGAGCCTGGTGCTGCTGATCATCGTGCACGCCAACGCGGTAAGCAGCGGCGGCCTGCGCCCCTGGCTGCTGAACGTGCTGATGACGCTGGGCGGCGCCGCCCTGGCGTCGCTGCTGCTGGGCGTGCCGCCCTCCCCCACCACGGTGCCGCTGAGTGTGTCGGTGCTGTCGCTGGTGGGGCTGGGGCTGTACGTGGGCGCCAGTTCCTTCTATGCCAACCGTCAGGCGCAGTTCCTGCGCCAGGCGCAGATCCGGGTGCGCGAGCAACAGCAACAGGCGGTGGAGATGTCGCGCAAGCTGGCCAAGTATCTGCCGCCGCAGATCTGGGGCTCGCTGTTTTCCGGCAAGCGCGACGCCAAGCTGGAGACCCGGCGTAAACGGCTGACGGTGTTCTTCTCCGACATCAAGGGTTTCAGCGCGATCTCCGAGGAGCTGCCGCTGGACACCCTGACCCGCATGCTCAACACCTACCTGAGCGAGATGACGCGCATCGCCCTGCGCCACGGCGGCACCATCGACAAGTTCATCGGCGATGCGGTGATGGTGTTCTTCGGCGACCCGAAAAGCGAAGGCGCCCAGGAAGACGCCTACCGGTGCGCCGCCATGGCCATCGAGATGCAGCAGCACATGCGCTTCCTGCGCCAGCGCTGGCAGCGCGAGGGCATCACCCAGAAGCTGGAAATCCGCATCGGCATCAACACCGGCTATGTGACGGTGGGCAACTTCGGCACCGACAGCCGCATGGATTACACCATCCTCGGCACCGACGTGAACCTGGCCAGCCGGCTGGAATCCGCCTGCCGGCCGGGGCAGGTGCTGATCTCGGAAAGCACCCATGAGCTGATCAAGGACCGGGTGCGCTGCCGTAATGTGGGCGAGGTGACCGCGAAGGGCTTCAGCCGGCCGATCCCGGTGTTCGAGGCCCAGGCGCTGAAGCGCAACGCCGGCGGCAAGCAGCGCTTCGTCAGCGTCGCCACCACCGGGTTCGGCCTGCACATGGACCTGGAGCGCATTCACAACGTGGACAAAAACCGCATACTGAAGGCCCTGGCCCGCTCCGCCTCGGACCTGAAGAAGCGCAAGACCGTGGCCGTGGATTTCGAGGCGGAAGGCTTCGCGCTGCATGTGCACTCCGAGAGCCTGCCCGACCGCGACCGGGAGAAAGTGCTGGATGTGATGGGCAAGGCGGCGGCCAAAATACAACAACAAGTACGGCTCTAAGGAGAACCGCTATGGCTGAACCGTCCTCCGGCTGGCTGGCCCGGCTGGAACGCGCCGGCAACCGCCTGCCGCACCCCACCCTGCTGTTCGTCTGGCTGTGTCTGTTGATGCTGCCGCTGAGCGCGCTGCTGGCGGCGGCCGGGCTGACCGCGACGCACCCGCTGGAGGACCGCGGCATTGAGGTGCGTTCGCTGCTCGACGGCGACGGCCTCACCTTTCTGTTCAGCGAGATGGTCACCAACTTCACCGGTTTCGCACCGCTGGGCGTGGTGCTGGTGGCGATGCTGGGGCTGGGCATCGCCGAGCATTCCGGCCTGCTGGGCGCCAGCCTGGCGGCGCTGGTGCGGCGCGCCTCGCACCGCACGCTGGTGGTGACGGTGGCGTTCGCCGGGGTGATGTCGAGCCTCGCCTTCGACGCCGGCTATGTGGTGCTGATTCCCCTCGCCGGCTTTCTGTTCCAGCTGGCCGGCCGCTCGCCGCTGGCCGGCATCGCCACGGCGTTCGCGGCGGTGTCCGGCGGCTACAGCGCCAACCTGCTGCTCGGCCCGGTGGACGCGGTGCTCGCCGGCCTGTCCACGGAGGCGGCGGCGATCGTCGAGCCCGACCGCGTGGTGTCGGCGGCGGGCAACTACTGGTTCATCATGGTCTCCACGGTGCTGGTCACCGCCGTGGTGTCGCTGGTCACGGTGCGCATCACCGAGCCGCGCGTGGCCGACCGGCCCGCCGACAACGAAGACCAGGACCTGGCGCCGCACATGGATCGCCGCGCCCTGGGCTGGACTCTGGCGGTGCTGGCGCTGGGCGTGATTGCGGTGGTGTTGCTGGTGGCGCCGGCGGACGCGCCGCTGCGCGGTGAGGACGGCGGCCTGCTGCAATCGCCGTTCATGTCGTCGCTGGTGGTGCTGATCGCGCTGCTGGCCGGGCTGTGCGGCGCCGTCTACGGGCGGGTGAGCGGCCGCTTCCGCTCCGCCGGCGGCATCATCGAGGCGATGGAAACCACCATGAGTTCCATGTCCGGTTACCTGGTGCTGATGTTCTTCGCCGCCCAGTTCGTGGCCTGGTTCAGCTACAGCCAGCTGGGGCTGGTGCTGGCCATCAAGGGCGCCGCCTGGCTGGGCGGCCTGAATCTGCCGACGGTGGCACTGCTGCTGTTGTTCGTGGGGCTGGTGGCACTGATCAACCTGATGATCGGCAGCGCCTCGGCCAAGTGGGGCATCCTGGCGCCGGTGTTCGTACCCATGCTGATGCTGGTGGGCATCGACCCGGAAGCCACCCAGGCGGCCTACCGGGTGGGCGATTCCAGCACCAACATCATTACCCCGCTGATGCCCTACTTCGCCCTGGTGCTGGGCTTCGCCCGACGCTACCGGAGCGACACCGGCATCGGCACGCTGATCGCGCTGATGCTGCCCTACAGCCTGGCGCTGCTGGCCGGCTGGTCGGTGCTGCTGGGGGTTTGGATCGGTTTCGGCTGGCCGCTGGGCGCGGGCTAGCCGGCAAGGTCTCTGGGATCCTGCCAGGCGGTCTGGGACCGCCCTTTCGCGGGCAGGGCCCGCTCCCACAGCCCGCTCCCACAACCCGCTCCCAGAGGCGTGCTACTGGCGGATGGTGCGCAGGTTGCGCGGCAGGTCTTCGTAGTCCGAGCGGAACGGGTTGATGTCGAGGCCGCCGCGGCGGGTGAAGCGGCCGTACACCGACAGATGACGGGGCGCGCACTGGCGCTTCAGGTCGACGAACATCTGCTCGATGATCTGTTCGTGGAAGCCCTGGTGGTTGCGCAGCGAGACCACGTAGCGCAGAAAGCTGGCCGGGCTGATCGCGGCGCCGGTGTAGCGTACCTGAACCGTGCCCCAGTCCGGCTGATTGGTGACCGGGCAGTGGCTGCGCAGCAGGTGCGACACCAGCGCGCCGTTGCGCTCCGGCCCCTGTTCGGTGAACAGCAGATCCGGGCGGTACTCGAAATGCTCGAACGCCACGTCGAGATGATCGACGCTGTCGCCGTGGTCGTCCCAGACTGCGGCGCGGGCCGCTTCCTCCATGCTCATGACGCGCACGTCCACCGGTGCCCCGGCCACCTGGGCCAGGTCGCCGGCGATCGCCTTGATCACCGCCTCGCGGGAGGCGAAGCGGGTGTTGGCGAACGAGTTCAGATAGAGCTTCAGCGACTTGGATTCGATGATGTTCGGCGAGATGCAGGGCACCACCAGCTCGGCCATGGCCACCACCGGCTTGCCGCGCTCGTTGAGCCAGGACAGCTCATAGGCGTTCCAGATGTCCTGGCCGTGGAACGGCAGCCGCGGCTCGCCTTCGGCGGCGGTGTCCAGGTCCAGGCTTTCGCGGGCGTCCCAACGGGGCACCGGGCACAGCAACGAAGGCGTGTACTGGTCGATGAAAGCGCTGGTGCGGCCCAGCGGCGTGTCGTTGAGAAAGCTCATGTCGATTACCCGCGAATTCCGGTGCCCCGCCGCAGCAGCCACAGCGCCAGCAGAAAGAACACTACCGTAAAGGCGAAGATAGCAGCCAGGGAGGCGTATACGTTGACGTCGCTCACACCCAGCACGCCGTAGCGGAAGGCGTTGACCATATAAACGATGGGGTTCACCAGGGTCACGGTGCGCCAGAATTCGGAGAGCAGGTCCAGGGAGTAGAACACCCCGCCCAGGTAGGTCAGCGGCGTGAGAATAAAGTTGGGAATGATGCTGATGTCGTCAAAGTTGTTGGCGAAGATGGCGTTGATAAAGCCGCCCAGGGCGAACAGCGCCGAGGTCATCGCCACCACCAGCAGGGTGATCCAGGCGTGCTGCACGTTGAGATCGGTGAAGAACAGGCTCACCGTGGTGACGATGCCGCCCACCATGATGCCGCGCACCATGCCGCCCACCACGAAGCCGGACAGAATCACGAACGGCGACATCGGCGACACCAGCATCTCCTCGATGGAGTGCTGAAACTTGGTGGAAAAGAACGAACTGACCACGTTGCCGTAGCTGTTCTGGATCACGCTCATCATGATCAGGCCGGGCACGATGTACTGCATGTAATCGAAGCCGCCCATCTCGCCGATGCGGCTGCCCACCAGGTTGCCGAAGATCACGAAATACAGGGTCATGGTGATCGCCGGCGGCAGCAGCGTCTGCGGCCAGATGCGCAGGAAGCGGCGCACTTCCTTGGTGACGATGGTCAGGAAAGCGACCCATTGTTGATGCAGCGTCATGAGGCGTTCTCCCGCTGCGGGTTCTGTTCAGGCAGGTTCTGTTCCACCAGGCGCACGAACAACTCCTCGAGACGGTTGGCTTTGTTACGCATGCTCATTACTTCGAAATTCTGCTCCGCCAGGGCCACGAACAACTGGTTCAGGCTCTGCGTCTTCGGCACCGCCACTTCCAGGGTGCCGGCGTCGCGCAGGTGCACGTCGAAACCGGGCAGCTCCGGCGCGTGGTCCACCGGCCGGGCCAGATCCAGGATGAAGGTTTCCACCTGCAGCTTTTCCAGCAGCGACTTCATGTCGGTGTTCTCGACAATGCGGCCGTGGTCGATGATGGCGATGCGGCGGCACAGGGACTCCGCCTCTTCCAGATAGTGGGTGGTGAGAATAATGGTGCGGCCCTCGTTGTTGAGGCCGATCAGGAAATCCCACATGGAACGGCGCAGCTCAATGTCCACCCCGGCGGTGGGCTCATCGAGGATCAGCAGCTCCGGCTCATGAACCAGGGCGCGGGCGATCATCAGCCGGCGCTTCATGCCCCCGGACAGGGAGCGGGCCTGGTTCTTGCGCTTGTCCCACAGCCCCAGCTTGCGCAGGTACTTCTCGGCGCGCTGCCGGGCCAGCGGCGCCGGAATGCCGTAGAAGCCCGCCTGGGTGACGACGATGTCGAACACCTTTTCGAACTGGCTGAAGTTGAACTCCTGGGGCACCACGCCGATCTTCTGCTTGGCCAGTTCCCGTTCCTGGTCCAGGGAGTGGCCGAGGATGGTGACCTCGCCGCCGGTCTTGTTGACCAGCGAACTGACGATGCCGATGGTGGTGGACTTGCCGGCGCCGTTGGGGCCCAGCAGCGCGAAGAAATCACCCCGCTCCACGGTCAGGTCGATGCCTTTGAGCGCCTCGACACCGTTGGCGTAGGTCTTGGTGAGATTACGAAGGGTCAGGGCAGACAAACATCACCTCGCCGGCTGCGGAAAAGAAACAAGCAACACAGATGGGGGCGGCACCGCACGATTCAAGCCAGCGCCAGTTCCCGGTGCCCGTGATGACCGCGCCACACCCAGTGCATGCGGGCATCCTCGAACCACACCCACAGCCCTTCCATCATCCACGGCCAGTGCTCCTCGTCGATGGCGACGCGGCCTTCCAGCTCCGCCACCAGCACGGCGAGAATGGTGTCATGGGTCACGTGCACCGCCAGTGAACCCGGCTCCGGCTCGCGCTGGTACAGATACGAAGCCAGCTTGGCGCGGCCCGCCGCCGGCGACAGCATGCCTTCGAACGGGGTTTTCAGGTGCTGGTTGAGAAAGCTCAACGCCCCCATCTTGAGAAAGGTCGGCCCCACCCGGTTGATGTCTTCCACGTAGCAGCCGGGTTCCACCAGGGTCGGGTCGGTGACCACCTCCGGCATCGCCGGGATCAGGCCCGCCTCCAGGGCGCCCTCCGCCATGGCGGTGGCGGTGTCCACGCAGCGGCCCACCGGGCTGGAATAGAACGCCTGCACCGGGCGCTCCAGACGGGCGCCCCACTCACGGGCCATCGCCACGCCTTCCGCGGTGAGCGGCAGGCGGTAGTCGGCGAAGCCGTTCTTGGCCAGCTCCCGCACGGAGTGCCGGGTCAACAGGTGAGCCGGCCGGTGAGCCGGAAGCAGACGGATCGCATCGTGAAGGCGGGGGTGTAATCGGGCCATGGTCCCTCTCTAAGACTGCCTCATGGTACGGCCCCGGGGAGGTACTGCCAAGCGCCCCTAAGGAAGCAAGAATTGTGGGGGCTTGCCTGCAAGCAAAAGGCCGGCTTCGTAGAAAGGTCCGGGCGGTGCTCTGACCCGTGGCGGTGCCGCTGCAAAGTGAGCGGGGCAATGGTGGTGCCTGGAGGGAGCTGTTTGGCCAGGGAGGGCCAAACTAACAGCGGCCATGGATGGCTTGAGCGGTCCC
>MDSY01039299.1_pt1 | contig 36089 bp, 28 predicted proteins | sample 811131 | NCBI WGS metagenome assembly MDSY01 (sample SAMN05326643, study PRJNA326480) | marine metagenome | isolation source: seawater | place: Atlantic Ocean: South West | collected 2010
AGCTTCAATCGCCATTTATCCGACCTCTTTCATTGTGTTCTGAAGTGCGTTTAGCTTGGAGCGGATCGACGTATCAATCATCTTCGAGCCAACTTTAACGACAAGACCGCCGATGAGGCTTTCATCAACGTTCGCTTTAATTTTCACATCAAGACCCAATTGCGCCTTAAGTGTTTTGGCCAAACTAGCAGCCTGCGTCTTAGTCAACGCTTTGGCGGAAGCAACCTCAGCGGTCAACTCACCTTTTTCTTTTGCTATACGAGACCTCAAAGCTGCCAACAAGCTAGGCAATACAAACAGACGGCGTTTAGACGCCATCAATGCGAGCGTATTTACCATGATTGGTTGCAGCTTCATTTTTTTGGCAACAGCCGAAATCGCCTGCCCCATTTCTGCGCGTGAATATACTGGCGATAAAACCAAGGTGCGCAAATCTGCGCTCCCAGTCAATGCGCCGTCCAGCGCATCTACATCAGCCTCTAAAGGCTTCAATTTCTTGTCTTCTTTGGCAAGCGAAAACACCGCTGTAGCGTAGCGGCTCGCAATACCAGACGAGATCGATGCTGGTTCGGACAAATACAACCCTCTCGATGCTGGCCCGTCTGACCATAGCGTCAGACAAAGGCGTTGGATGGACGCCATAGATCTATGGCGACAAAATCTCATGCCGTTTAGCAGAGCATTTCCAATGCCGCAATGCTAATGACAGGCAAAATATCATAGAAAATCCGAAGAAAGATGCAGTTTAACTAAGGTGCGACCCTTTGTGTCGCCTGGGGTGGCTGAAAATTACCGAATCTGTCGCCATCACGCATTCTCAGACCGCGCTGAAACCGGATCTGCGGCTTTGATGCCCTCCAGAAGGCCCATAGGTCGAGAAATAATCTGTCCCAAGCCCGGCCTACGGGGGCGAGGCACCTGTTTGCTCACCTCAAGAATCAACACACCGCCACCGCGCCAAGCCGGAATACTTTGCCCGATCCGTTCCAGCGGCCCAGCCAGACGCTGCCAAAAGCGGTTTGACCAGGGTGGTTGATGCAGTGCAGTCACATGATATTCGAGCAAAAATCCATGCCATTTAAGCCGCGCTTCGAGCTGGCCTGCGGTATATGGACGGGCAAAGAAAAACGGTGTGCCCTCGCGCCGTGACCATAGGCTGACCCTATTTGGGACAATAAAAATGGCCCGTCCCGCAGGCTCTAACACCCGGTAGCATTCCTCCAGCACCGCCGCAGAATGCTCAGAAGTGTCCAAACCGTGCAGTATCAACAACTTATCCACCGACCCTGTCTCAACAGGCCAGCGAGTCTCCTCACAGAGCACGGAACAGTTGGGCAGGCCAGGCGGCCAATGCATGACGCCTTGCCGGGCGGGCATCAAAGCTGTGACCCGGCACGCATCGCTCAAAAACGGGCGGAGAAGAGGGGCTGCAAACCCATAGCCAACCACCGTCTGACGGTTAGCCTCGGGCCAAAGGCGCATGACTTGATCACGAATCGCATGCTGCACCGACCGGCCAAGAGCGGACCGATAGTAAAACGTCCGCAGCTCACGCACATCTAAATGCATTGCAGTTCAGCCCTCATGGATTACAATTGTCCTAACGTTACCAAATAAAAGTGAAAATAACATGATAAATTCAACAATCGATGTTCACACTATCGCTTGCCTCTCCGATAATTATGCCTATGTGATCCATAATCGCACAACCGGCACGGCGGCAGTGGTGGATATTCCGGAAGCGGGGCCAATTATCGCGAAGATTGCCGAGTTGGGCGTCCCAGTGACAGAGGTATTTTTAACCCACCATCATTTGGACCACATAGACGGGTTGGACGACCTACAAAAAGCGCTTACCAACCAGTTGGGACAAAAGCCCAGCCGCGTCATTGGCGCTCAAGCTGATGCTCACCGCCTGCCCCCAATGGACGAGGCCGTGATACCGGACCAAACCATCCAGCTCTGCGGCATTGATGGGCAAATTTTTGATGTCTCGGGCCATACGCTTGGGCACATCGCCCTGCACATTCCAGCCATCAAGGCCGTCTTCACTGCCGACAGCTTGATGGCTATGGGCTGCGGACGTTTGTTCGAGGGCACGCCTGCGCAAATGTGGCAAAGCCTGTTAAAGCTGCGGGACTTGCCCGGCGACACAATTGTCTATTCCGGCCACGAATACACCGCCAGCAATATGGCCTTTGCTCTGTCTTTAGGTGAGGCTAATTTCGCCGTTGCCTCAAGAGCGGCACAAATCACCGAAGATCGCGCCGCCGGCAAGGCCACTGTCCCCAGCTTGCTCGAATTGGAGCTGCAAACAAATCCATTTTTGCGCGCCGATGATCCGGCTCTGCAAACAGCCATGGGCCTTTCTGGCGAGGCTGCTTCAGATGTTTTTGCCAAAATCCGCGCTCTTAAAGACAAATTTTAACAAAACTTTGCCACAAATCTGAGATGTTAGGCATTTTGTAAGATAAATTGCCGATTGCCCCTTGAAGGTTGGCGCAGAAAGCCGAAGTCTATAAGGAATAGCGGTCAAACTGATCGCGCAGTACCGTAGGAGCCTCGCGTGCCATCATTTTCGTCAACTTTGGAAAACGCCATTCACGAAGCCTTAGCCGCAGCAAATGCGCGCAAGCATGAATTGGCGACACTGGAACATCTGTTGCTGGCCTTGCTGGATGAGCCTGATGCCGCCAAAGTGATGCGCGCATGTTCGGTTGATCTCAAAGTGTTGCGCAAAAGTCTTGTGGATTTCATCGAAGATGATCTGAGCACTTTGATCACAGAAGTGGACGGCTCTGAGGCTGTGCCCACCGCTGCGTTTCAACGGGTAATTCAACGCGCTGCGATCCACGTTCAATCCTCAGGCCGAACCGAAGTCACCGGCGCCAATGTATTGGTTGCCATATTTGCTGAACGCGAAAGCAATGCGGCCTTCTTTTTACAAGACCAAGACATGACCCGCTATGACGCAGTGAACTTTATCGCCCATGGCGTTGCCAAAGATCCCGACTTTGTCGAGAGCCGCCCGATAGTGGGTGCTGAAGATGAAGATACCCTATTCGATGGTGAGGCTGGAAAAGCCGCAGAAAAAGACAGCGCGTTGGAAAAATACTGTATCGATTTGAATGCAAAATCGCTGCAAGGCGATGTGGACCCGCTGATTGGGCGTGATCTCGAAGTCGAGCGCTGCATTCAGGTGCTCTGCCGCAGGCGCAAAAACAACCCGCTTTTGGTCGGAGATCCAGGTGTTGGCAAAACCGCCATCGCCGAAGGTCTGGCCCGCAAGATCACCCAAGGCCAAACGCCAGCGATCCTGTCGAAGACCACCATTTATTCGCTCGACATGGGCTCTTTGCTGGCTGGAACCCGGTATCGAGGTGATTTTGAGGAGCGTCTCAAAGCTGTGATGACCGAGATGGAAGAGCATGAAGATGCTGTCTTGTTTATCGATGAAATTCACACAATCATCGGAGCGGGTGCCACCTCAGGCGGAGCGATGGATGCCTCCAACCTGCTCAAACCTGCCTTGCAGGGCGGCAAGCTGCGATGCATGGGGTCGACCACCTATAAGGAATTCCGTCAGCATTTCGAAAAAGATAGAGCCTTGGCGCGACGGTTTCAGAAAATTGATGTGGACGAACCTTCAGTGGGAGATAGCATTAAGATCCTCAAAGGTCTAAAGCCTTATTTTGAAAAGCATCATGACGTGAAATATACTGCCGATGCAATTAAAATCGCGGTTGAACTGGCGGCCCGCTACATCAACGACCGTAAACTGCCCGATAAAGCAATTGACGTGATTGACGAAGCCGGTGCTGCCCAACATTTGTTGAGCGATAGCAAGCGGCGCAAAACCATTGGCGTGAAAGAGATTGAGGCTGTGGTCGCAAAAATCGCACGCATCCCGCCGAAAGCCGTGTCGAAAGACGACGCCGAAGTGCTCAGGGATCTTGAAGCAGGTTTGAAACGGGTGGTCTTTGGCCAAGAGTCGGCCATCGAGACCGTGGCTTCGGCAATCAAACTTGCCCGAGCCGGCCTGCGCGAACCTGAAAAGCCAATCGGCAACTATCTCTTTGCGGGTCCGACTGGTGTTGGCAAAACCGAAGTGGCCAAACAATTGGCCGATGGTTTGGGTGTGAAGCTAATCCGCTTCGATATGTCCGAATATATGGAAAAACACGCCATCAGTCGCTTAATTGGAGCGCCTCCAGGCTATGTTGGCTTCGACCAAGGTGGCATGTTGACAGACAGCGTCGACCAAAACCCACATTGCGTCTTGCTGCTTGATGAAATTGAAAAAGCGCATCCCGATGTCTTCAATATTCTGTTGCAAGTCATGGATCACGGCAAGCTGACAGATCACAATGGCAGGACCACAGACTTCCGTAACGTGGTTTTGATCATGACCTCAAATGCTGGCGCCTCAGAGATGTCGAAAGCCGCCATTGGTTTTGGCCGCGATCGGCGCGAAGGGGAAGACACAGCCGCTATTGAACGCACATTTACACCAGAATTTCGTAACCGTCTGGATGCGGTGGTCAGTTTTGCACCATTGGGCCGCGATGTGATTGCTCAGGTGGTCGAAAAGTTCGTTCTGCAATTGGAAGCTCAGTTGATGGACCGCAATGTCAGCATTGAAATTACCAAAGCTGCCGCTGATTGGCTGGGTGATAAGGGCTATGACAATAAAATGGGTGCGCGTCCTTTAGGACGGGTGATCCAAGAGCATATCAAAAAGCCTCTCGCGGAAGAGCTTCTGTTTGGCAAGTTGACCAAGGGCGGCATCGTGAAGGTTGGCGTCAAAGCCGGTGAATTGGATTTAAAAATTGAAGAGCCGCAAAAACCGCAGATCACTAACAAAGACAAAAAACCACCGCTGCTCACGGTGGAGTAATCAAAGCCGTATTAGAGAAAAGGCTATATCCAGTACCGGAAGCAGCCTTTTTTATACCCTTTGGTTACTTTTCGGTCAGCTTCAATTCAATGCGCCGGTTCTGTGCCCGCGCTGCGCCGGTATTTCCAGAGTTCAACGGCTGAAATTCACCAAAGCCATTGGCTGACAGGCGGCGCGGTTCCATGCCTTGTTCATTCACCAAAAACACTACAACAGAGAGAGCTCGTGCTTGGCTCAGCTCCCAGTTGCTGCCAAAATTACTGCCCGACAAAAGAGGCTGATCATCAGTATGACCATCAACCTGCAATATCCAATCGATACCGGCTGGCATTTGCTCGGCAATATCCTTTAAAAGGGTCGAGACTTTTGAAATCTCACGTCGCCCCGCCACCGAAAGATCGGCTCCACCGGATGGAAACAAAACCTCAGAAGAGAACACGAAGCGGTCACCTTCAATGCGGACACCTTCAATACCTTCCAGCAAACCCCGCATCCGTCCAAAGAAATCAGATTTATATTGCTCAAGCGATTTTGCCTCGATGGCCAGCCGAGCCGCTTCTTCAGCCAGACGCTGCTTTTCTACGGCTTCCAGCGCAAGATTTCTGCGTGCCTCCGAGGCCACTTGCGCCAAGGCCATATTCAGATCACTACCCAAGTTAGTGATTTTCACATTATTTTTTTCATCTCGGCGACGATAGTCGTCCAAGATAGATTGCAGCCCACCAATTTGGGCCATCAATTCGCGCACTTCTTCACTTAGGACGGCCATTTGTCGCTGCGCTTCGCTCGAAATGGCTTCGGCCTCACGTAATTCTGCTTGGGCAATGGCCAAAAGCGCGGCTTTAATTTCAGCCTCAGTCAGCTTCTTGTCTACGGTCTGCCGCTCGGCAATCGCCTGCGCCAACGCCTCGCGCAAAGGCAGCGCCTCCTCAAGCTTGGATTGGGTGTTCTGTAACTCCGCACCTTGGGTTTGTAGGTTGGTCTGTACCGCCTGTAAATCAGCCTGCAATTGCGCCAAATCAGATTCGCGATTCCTGAGTTGCAACAGAGCTTTTTGCAGCTGTTGTGTCGTGGCCGCATCTTGATTTTGCAAAGCCGTCACTTGCTCTTCTGACAGCGCTTCAGCGGCTTTAGCAGCTTCGAGCGCAAGAAGTGTGGTAGCAAGTTTTTCATTCAAACCAGACCCTGATGTTTGCGCTGCGGCCAGAAGCGCAAGGGTTTCTTCGGCTTTCTTGCGCTGCTCGTTGAGCTGTAAGGTCAGTGACGATAAAGCCGCTTCGCTATTCTCCAGATCTCTACGCAGTTTTTCGGCGGCCGCTGCCATGGAAAAACGTTCGATCTCCGTTTGTGTCAACGCAGCTTCAGCCTCAGATAGGCGTTCACGCACCAGCGCCCCCGCCACCATTTCAAACTGACTTTCTTCAAGTGCGGCCGAGAGGTTTTTAGCCTCATCCTGAAGTGCCTTATTGGCTTGCTCCAATGCTGCCGCGCGCTCTTGCTGAGATGCCAACAACGCCAACGTATTGGAGAGGTTGGCCCCTGTCGATTGCGTATCACGACGCATATCGACCAATATTTCATCCATCAGCGCACGTTGTCGCTCTGCCAAGGCCGCACGTTCAATTTGAGCGGTGATGGTGGCCTGAGCCGCCAGCAACGATTGCTGTAGGCTGGCCTGCTCACCATCAAGTTGGGCAAGATTGTCACGATCCTGCGCCTGTTCTGCCAGCATCTGGCGCACCCGAGCCTCAAAATCACCAATCGTGGCATTTGCCGCCGCATTCTGATTTTCCAGAACAACCACTTGGCTTTCCGCCTCGGCGATACGCGCGGTATTCTCCATGGCCTGAGCCACCAGCAAGGTCAGCTGGGCTTCAAATTCGGATATCCGCCCGTCTGATGTGGCTTTTAGCTGTAGTAAGGAAGCCACCTGCGTCTCAAAATCGGAGATCTCGCCCTCCGACTGTGCCTTGGCATTTTGCAACTGTGACACCTGCAACTTAAAGGCGTCAATATCGCCTTCCGCCTGTTGCTGGAGCGCCAAAAGATTGGCCACTTTCGTCTCGAAATCATTGATACGGCTGTTGGCTGAGTTGAGGTCGGCTATCCGCGCATCCCGTTGTGCGGTCAGAGTTGAGATCAGCACCAGTTGGCTGCTCCCTTCAACTTTGGCAGCAGCCAGTGAGATGTCAAGTCCAGCGACCTGATCGCGCAGGTTGGCTGCCGCTGCACGTTCAAGACCAAGCACATTTCCAAGTGCCAAAATTTGCCCAGCCAGATCCTGCAATTGATCATTTTTCTGCACGACATCGAGGTTCAGCTCATCAAGCTGTACACCCTGCCCCTTAATAGTCTCTTGAAGCACAAATTGCATCACCATGAAAATAGTCAACACAAACATCAAGACTAGCAATAGGCCAGTCATAGCGTCCACAAACCCAGGCCAGATTGAGGCTTGAAACCTTGCGCCAGTGCGTCGAGAAAGTGCCATATCCTACGCCTAGCTCTGGTCGCCAGCTGAGGGCTTGAACAAAGACGTGATGGCCTTGGTCAGATTAGCCAAGTCACTGCGAATTTCTGACAGACTTTCTTGCCGTCCAGTCGAGACCTCTTCCAAAACCCGCAGCATCTGCACATCGATAGAGCGAAGACGCATCCGGCTTTCGGCATCAATTCCATCACCACCACTTTCACCCATTCGCGAAATCATCCGCTCTTGGCTGCTGGCTACACGTTCCAGCGCTTGAGTTTGGCCTTGGTCCAGCTTGTGGGTTAGTTTTTCAATCGTTGAGGTCAGCGCAATCAAATGCGATTCCACGTCGGCTTGGCCTTGGCTGGTTTGCGCATACATCCGCGCCATGCCGTCCATCTGTTCAGACATCTGCTCCATCATAGCGCCAAGCATGGTTTGATCCCCACCGCCTTCGCCTTCGCCGCCGGAAAACCCGACGCGGGTGATGGTTGAGAGCCATTCTTCCAGCTCCCCATAAAAGCGGTTTTGGCCACGGCTGGAAAACACTTCCAATAGCCCAACGATCAAGGATCCGGCCAGACCCAACAGAGATGAGGCAAATGCCACCCCCATGCCGTCCAACTGGCCTTCAAGGCCGCGTTGCAAACGAGAGAAGATATCAACCGCACTTTCGTTTTCGCCTGGCGTTAGCGATTGAATAGTTTGAACCAAAGCCGGAACCGTGGTGGCCAAGCCATAAAACGTGCCCAATAAGCCAAGGAAAATCAGCATATTCGTGATATATCGTGTCAATTCGCGCTGTTCATCTATCCGGGTCGAGACAGAGTCCAAAATCGAGCGTGACGAAGCTGATCCGAGCTGCATCCGCGCGCCCCGTCCGCGCAACAGGCTGGCCAATGGTAAAAGCAATTGTGGCGGATTGGCCTCTTCTTGGCCCTCACGCTGGCCGGCAAATCCTTCGATCCATTGCACCGAATAGATCAGCGACAACACCTGATAAAAACACGTGGCCACACCGATGAAAAAGACAAATAGAATGAAAATATTCAGATAAGGATTGGCCAGAAAGGTTTGCCCTACACTAGGGTAGGCCAGATAGCTCAAGCCGGAAACGCCCACCACAATCGCCAACATGGTGACAATCTGGCTAAAAGGTTGCGAGAACTGCGGATTTTGATCTCGGCGGATATGATCCATGGGTAGGGCCTTGCCTTCAAAAATTCTAAGATACAACTTTACTTTGCAACAGCCTTTAAGCCAAGCTGTTATGCAGATTTCATTAACTTTGAGACTTCTTTTGCTAAATAATCGAGTTCAGGGTCTGCAATCTGCAGGGATTGCAGCAATTCAGCGGTTTTATACAAGTATTCAGGATTGGGCCCTCGCCCGCCTACAGCCCCTGCTATGATGCTCGCTTGGTGGTCGAGATCATATTGGCAATATTGCACATGAGTGCGGTCCACCACATAGGTCACATCCTGCACGCAACGGCCATCAGCGAGCGTCAGATCAATCCATTTTTCCTCATAGGCAGAAGAAATCAGCTCGCGCTCACGCAGATATGCCAAAACGTCATCCGCCTGCGCCTCTGACGCCCGCAGCCCCATGCCTGAACAGACCATCTCAGCTCCCGCCTCATCCAAGGCTAGTACCAATCCCGGTTTGTATTCGGTGCCTCTATGATTAACCGACAGCATGCAAAAACTGCGGCTATAGCCCTTTAAATCCGCACGAACCTGCTCTGCCGGTTTAAAACCGGGGTTCCACAGCAAAGAGCCATATCCAAATACCCACATCGCGCATCGCCATTTCACTCAAGTCCTGAGCCTTTATAGCCGCAATCCGGGCATAACGAAATAGCAGAGTCCAGAATCTTGGGGCCTTGATGGAAAACCTCCATCCAGTAAAATATAGGTATGACATAAATATATTGAGGCCAAAGACAGTGGCCATTGAGATGAGATCACAGTAATTTGCGTATAAACACCCAAGTACGGCCAAGGCTGAGGCCTTGGCTACAAATTCGAGGCGTCAGGCCTTGTTGCGGCCAAAATCTGGCGCGTCGGTGTCTTGACCGGCGTCGATGATGCCACGGCGGATGGCACGGGTACGGGTAAAATAGTCATGCAGAAGATCCCCATCACCAGTGCGGATGGCTCTTTGCAATGCGAAAAGCTCTTCGGTGAAGCGGCCTAGTACCTCGAGCGTGGCGTCTTTGTTAGACAAAAACACATCGCGCCACATGGTTGGATCACTGGCCGCAATGCGTGTGAAATCCCGAAATCCTGTGGCGGAGTAGTTGATCACTTCCAAATTTGTCACCCGGTGCAGATCATCGGCGACACCCACCATAGTATAAGCAATCAGATGCGGCGCGTGGCTGGTGACGGCCAAAACCAAATCATGATGGTCCGAATCCATCTCATCAACCTTAGCGCCAAGCCCCTGCCAGTACTCAGACAAGGCCAAGACCGCTGCAGGATCCGCACCATTGGGTGTCAGCAGACACCAGCGGTTGTCAAACAAGGCCGCGAAGCCCGAGTTTGGTCCTGAATGCTCAGTGCCCGCCAAAGGATGGGCCGGCACAAAATGGACATCCGCCACGATATACGGCTGTACAGCCTCAATCACAGCGCGTTTGACAGAGCCCACATCACTGATCGTGCAGCCTGGTTTCAAATGCGGTGCAATCTCAGCCATGACAGGGCCCATAGCGCTAATTGGTACGCATAAAACCACCAAATCTGCATCTGCCACAGCCGCGGCCAGATCATCACAAACCGTATCACAAAGCCCGATGTCACGGGCCGTGTCTCGAGTTTCGGCCGAGCGCGCATAGCCTGTTACATGTGCAGTCATCCCAGCGCGTTTCATCGCCCAAAACATCGATGAGGCTATTAGCCCCAACCCAATCAGCGCCACGCGATCATAGCTCATGCTGCTTGCTCCATAAATGCTTTCACACCGGCCACAACGCGCGCACATCCCACCATATCAGGTACCGTCATCCGCAACGCATGGGGCAAGCCATAGCTACCCACACGGCGCACCAATATGCCGATACTTTGCAGATAATCATCACAGGCCTCAGCCTGCGCCTGATCGGCAAAGCGCGCCAAAATGAAATTGGCCTCAGAAGGATCACATAGCACGCCAAGCGCAGCCAGTTCATCCGTCAACCAGCGGCGAGCAGCGTTGTTTTGCTCACGATGGCTGATCACAAACGCATGGTCACGCACCGCAGCCTCACCAGCCGCCAAAGCTGGGGCCGAGAGGTTGAAGGGTCCGCGCACCCGGTTGAGCACATCGATCACATGTTGCGGCCCATAACCCCAACCCACGCGCAGCCCCCCCAAGCCATACATCTTTGACAAGGTGCGCAGCATTACCACATTGTTGTGAGATTCCACAAAACGGGCCCCACCGTCCCAATCTTCAATATAATCCGCATAGGCGCCGTCCAACACGATCAAGACCTCCGGCGGTGTGCCCGCGATCAAACGTGCGATATCGGCGTCTGAAATTTTAGTGCCCGTGGGGTTGCCAGGATTGGCTACGAAAATCAGCCCTGTACGCGGCGAAATCGCTGCCAGCATCGAATCGACATCAACATAGCGCTCCGCCTCCGGTACGGGCACAATCGTGGCGCCAGCCGCCATGGCGTAGAGTTTATACATCAAAAAACCGTGCGAAGAGTGGATCACCTCAACACCGGGGCCAGAATAGGCTTGGCACAGGAAGCTAATCAACTCGTCTGAGCCACAGCCACAGATAATTTTTTGCACATCAAGCCCGTGAAAATCCGCCAAAGTGCTCCGCAAACCGCTGTGATCGGATTCGGGGTAACGGTGCAGGGTGGCGGCTGACGCGGCCAATGCCTTTTGCGCAGAGGTAGGCGGTCCATTGGGATTTTCATTAGAAGACAGCTTGAGAATATCCTGCACGCCCTGCACGGTGGATTTACCGCCGACATAAAGCTCAATATCCAATATTCCAGGTTGAGGTTTTGGCTGTGTCATATGATTTTCCCTTCTTGCTTCGTTCTAACGTCAATTCCGCAAAAGAAAAGGCCGCGGCGGTTTCCCGTCGCGGCCTTCTGAAATCAATTTGGCGAAGATTAGTTCTTCGCGTAGAATTCCACCACGAGGTTCGGTTCCATCACAACTGGATAAGGCACATCGCCCAAACCAGGAGCGCGCACGAAAGTCGCAGTCATTTTTGTGTGGTCAACGTCCATGTAGTCAGGAACGTCACGCTCGGTCAATTGTACGGCTTCCATCAAAACAGCCAACTGTTTGGAACGATCTCGTACTTCGATCACATCGCCTTCAGATACGCGGTAAGACGCGATATTCACTTTTTGGCCGTTCACACGGACATGGCCGTGGTTCACAAACTGACGCGCAGCAAAGATTGTGGCTACGAATTTGGCGCGATACACAACCGCATCCAGACGGCTTTCCAACAAACCAATCAGGTTTTCGCCAGTATCACCTTTTACACGTTCAGCTTCTGTATAGATGCGACGGAATTGCTTTTCGGTCAAATCGCCATAATAGCCTTTAAGCTTCTGCTTAGCGCGCAGCTGAATACCAAAATCGGACAATTTGCCTTGGCGGCGCTGACCGTGCTGTCCTGGGCCATATTCACGACGATTTACGGGTGATTTTGGACGACCCCAGATGTTTTCACCCATCCGACGGTCTATTTTATATTTGGCAGCGGTACGTTTTGTCACCGGCTGATCTCCTTCAGATATTTTCGAAGCCCTACATGGGCCACTATGAAGGGCGTTGTCCTTTGGGCTAACCCCGACAGGCGACCTCTTGCGAGGGCCACCAACACCAATGGAGGGCAACTGCCAGCCAATCGTTTTAATGTCAAGGCGGGAAGTGAGGCTGTGTTCAGGAATGATCATAAAAAGCTACCTGGTTCGATTTTACCCTGTATATATCTCGAACGAATAAAGAGGAACACTTTGCAGCGCTCCTCTTTCATCCATATCCCTTGCGGGAGAATTAGGCAGCGGGGCCTTGCGTCCACTTCTCTATGTGATCCGAGGATCGCAACGATGGCGTATTGGCCCCGCTCTTATTCACTGCTCAGTCTTGCGCTGATTTTATCTTACCGATTCGTAGCAGAGGTGATTCGCCTTGTGAATCCCCTTTGCTGCAATTTCTTCAAAAAAGCGTTCTAAGCCAAGGTTTGACAGAGATCTTAAGCAGGTTTGCGCTTTGGCTTACCCGGATCAAATTTCTGTTTGCTCACGTTGGTGGTGGGTTTACCCGCTTTAGAGCTTGTGCCACCTGCAAATTTCGCAGGTTTTCCACTGGGCTTGCCGGCAGGCTTACCAGTCAGTTTGCCACCAGGTTTGCCCGTAGGTTTGCCACCTGAGCCACCTACGAATTTGGACGGCTTGCCTGCATAGGGTTTGCCACCTCCAGCTGCTCCGCTTGGTTTTTTCTTAAAGGTTTCCACCACGCCATCAAGACGGGTTTGTGCCGTTGTTTTTGGCTTATACTTCGGCTTGCTTTCAACAGCATAAGGCTTGCCTTCACCTGGCTTGGGCTTGCGTGGCTTTGGCGCATCGTTCCACTCGATTGGGCCGCTAGGTTTTTCTTTGGCGCGTGCTGCTTCAGGCGCACGGGGCTTCTTGTCGGCCCAAGGCTTTGGTGAGCTTGATCGCTCATAAGGCACATCCGCCGGGGGGCCTTTCAACTCCGTAACAACCGCATTGTCTTCGGCGGTCATATTTGGACCCAAGGCTTTTTTAAAACCTTCAACGCTGGCCAGTTTGATCTCAAAGAAAGAAGCGTCTGGATGAATTTTAATCGCCCCAATATCATGTTTTGTAATTCCACCAGCGTTACAGATCATAGGCAGCAAGCGTCCAGGAACCGTACCTGACGCACGACCACCGGGAACAGAGAACCAGATGGTTGGCCCAAAATCAGTAGCACGTCTTGGCTTGGCTTCTTTCGAATCACGCGCATCGACCGCTGACAACTCTTCAGGTGCGGATTGCTTAGCGGTGTAAATCCGTAGATAAGCCGCAGCGACTTGGGTTGGGCTGAAATGAGACAATAGCTCGTCAATCGCCACTTGGTCTTTGTCACTGATCTCTTCATGCCATGCTGGATCTGCCAAAAGACGCTCACGGTCTTTTGCTGTCACCTCATCCGCTGAAGGCGGTACAGCCCATTCCGCTGTGACTTTGGCACCTTGCAAGATGCGCTCAGCTTTGCGTCGCGCGGACGGTGGCACGATCAAGGCAGAGATGCCCTTACGCCCTGCCCGACCTGTTCGGCCAGACCGGTGCATCAGAATTTCATAATTGGTCGGCAATTCAGCATGTACAACCAAATCAAGGTTTGGCAAATCGATACCGCGTGCCGCAACATCGGTGGCCACACAGATCCGTGCACGACCATCACGCATAGCTTGCAACGCATGCGAACGCTCAGCTTGGCTCAATTCACCCGACAGGCTCACAACAGAAAAGCCCCGGTTGGACAGACGGGTGGTTAGGCGATTAACCATGACGCGGGTGTTGGCAAAAACCAAAGCGTTTGGAGCTTCATAAAAGCGTAAAACGTTGATGATCGCATTTTCCATGTCACGCGCAGAAACGCTCAAAGCCCGGTATTGGATATCCGTGTGCTGCGATTTCTCAGCCACAGTAGAAACCCGAACAGCGTTCTTTTGGTAGGATTTAGCCAACGTTGCGATGGATTTCGGTACGGTGGCCGAAAACATCAAGGTGCGGCGCGACTCAGGCGCATGGCCCAAGATAAATTCCAAATCATCCTTGAAGCCCAGATCGAGCATCTCATCAGCTTCATCCAAAATCACAGCACGCAATTCGGACAGGTCAATAGATTTGCGCATAATGTGGTCGCGCAGACGGCCCGGTGTCGCCACAACAATATGCGCGCCCCGTTCCAAAGTGCGTCGCTCATCGCGCATGTCCATGCCACCCACACAGGACGCCATGGTTGCACGTGCTTCACTGTAGAGCCATTGCAGCTCACGTTTCACTTGCAGCGCGAGTTCGCGGGTTGGTGCAATTACTAAGGCCAGAGGTTTGGAGGCGCGTTCAAACACCTCATCTTCACCCAAAAGGCTATCGCCAATGGCAAGGCCGAAGCCCACCGTTTTGCCGGAGCCAGTTTGAGCGGAGACCAGCAAATCGGCATTTGCCAATTCAGGAGCCGTCACAGCAGTTTGTACGGGAGTCAAAGTTTCGTAGCCGCGCTTTTGCAGCGCGTCAGCTAGAGCTTGTTTCACAAGGATATCTTTCTATGTCATACGGGCGCTGCAGCCCCCCATGGACCGAAAAAACCCAATACGCCCCGTTAAACGAGGCTCAATGAGACGCGGGTAGGCTGTTTTTGGTCGGAAGTATAGGGGCAGAAAAAAATAGCCCTCTCAGAGCGCGTGCAGGTCAAAACCGAGCCAGCGCTATTTCACCTTAGCGCGGCGTCTCTTATGGGCCGCAAATAACAAAGGGGCCAAAATTCTGTGATAGACCACGGATGATATCACTTTGATCGGCTTAAAATTCACAATCGGAGCCAAGAGTCTGAAATAGGGCAATCGCTGCCAAATCACGACAAAGGCCTCCACCCCCACAACCACATCGCCACCGCGCCTTGCATGCAATTTCTCAGCGGCTTGATCTTCCGTCAGCCCCCAATCGAGCGCGGTATCGGGGGTGATACGGACGTAGTCGACGTCATCACCTGACAGGCGTTCATAATGCTCAATCTCACGCCGGCAAATCGGGCATTCGGCATTATAAAGTACTTCCAACTTCTCCATGAACCAACCTGCCTCGAAATATCTATGGGCTATAGATAATGCGACGAGGCAGGCTTTCTAGAGCGTAAGAACAATTTAAGCCGTGAACGGGACCAGAAAGTCCCCTGTCCGTGTCTACTTCAGCTTAATGTCAAAATGTTTGCGGATTGGTTCAATGATTTTCCATGTGCCTTTGAAACCGGGTTCTACCACAAAGGCATCACCAGCCCCAAGCTCAACAGGGCTTTTCCCATCTGCAGTGATGATTAGCTTACCAGCGATAATGTGCACAAACTCATAGTCGGTATACGTCGCGTGATAGGAGCCCTTGGTCGCCTCCCAATAGCCTGAGATCATGCTCTCATCATGGCTGATGTAGAGGATCCACGTCTTCATGGTTGGCGCACCCTCAGTCACGACCCAACCATCTAAGTCATCGGTGATGGGAGTTACGTTGGAGATGTCCTGCAGTTTGGTAATATGTGTCATTGGTTTAACGTCCTAAAAATTAGAGCAACTGAGCAAGGATTTAACTCCTTAGAGATATGTGTAGCCATAGATTCCAACAAAACAAATCTTATCTAACAAGAAGACGTTTCGTCACGAGAATGCACGCCTCACAATCAAAAACCGCAACCTCCGGCCGGAGGTTGCGGTTTCAATTCATGTCCAAGCAGATCGAAATCTGTTTAGATCTTTAGCCACACTTAGAATAGCCGCAGCTGCCACATGTCATGCAGCCCTCAACCATGCGCAAATCGAACTGACCGCAGCTGGAGCAGGATGCGCCACGGCATTGGGTGAGATTCACAACTTCTGCTTGGGGATCAACCTTGAGCCCCATGCCTTCCCCGGCAATAAAGCCCGTGCTAATCATATGGTGTTCAATCACGCCACCGATGGCGGCCAAGATTGATGGGATATACTTGCCATCCACCCAAGCACCGCCGCGCGGATCGAATACGGCTTTGAGCTCTTCAACTACAAAGCTCACGTCCCCACCGCGCCGGAAAACAGCTGAAATCATCCGAGTCAAAGCCACAGTCCAAGCGAAGTGCTCCATATTTTTAGAGTTGATAAACACCTCAAACGGCCGGCGATGTCCATTGAGCAACAAATCATTCACCGTGATATAAATCGCATGCTCGCTGTCTGGCCATTTTACCTTATAGGTTTGTCCCTCCAAGGCTTCCGGCCGGCTCAACGGTTCACTGATGTAAACCACATCTGCGCCAATATCGATCTCAGGTGTTTTTTCGCTCTCAGAAGAGACAGACAAAACAGAGCCGGTCACTGCATTCGGGCGATAAGTTGTGCAGCCCTTACAGCCTTGATCCCAAGCCGCCATATACACATCTTTGAACGCTTCAAAGCTGATATCTTCTGGGCAATTGATGGTTTTGGAAATTGAGCTGTCAACCCATTTTTGCGCCGCAGCTTGCATGCGAACATGCTCCAAGGGCGCCAAGGTTTGCGCGTTTACAAAATAATCTGGCAATTCAGCATCGCCCATTTTGTCACGCCACATTTGCACGGCGTAATCGATCACTTCTTCTTCGGTCTTTGATCCATCTTTTTGCAGCACTTTGCGAGTGTATGCATAGGCAAACACTGGCTCGATGCCTGATGAAACGTTGCCCGCATAGAGGCTGATCGTGCCGGTGGGGGCAATGCTGGTCAGTAAGGCGTTGCGGATGCCGTTCTCAGTAATCGCGTCGCGCACATCTGCATCCATCTGTTGCATAGCGCCACTTGCCAAATAGCCATCAGCGTCAAACAATGGAAAGGCACCTTTTTCTTTGGCAAGCTCTACGGACGCCAAATAGGCGGCGCGCGCAATTTGATGCATCCAAATCTCGGTTTGCGCCGCGGCCTCTTCGGAACCATAGCGCAGACCAACCATCAACAAGGCATCGGCAAGGCCGGTGACCCCAAGGCCAATCCGGCGCTTGGCTTCCGCTTCGCGACGTTGCGCTTCCAATGGGAAACGGCTGGCATCGATAACATTGTCCATCATCCGAACCGCAGTCGCGACCAAATCGGCCATGCCTGCTTCGTCCAGATTCGCACCTTTGGCAAAAGGCTTAGACACCAAACGCGCCATATTGATCGACCCAAGCAAACACGCACCATAGGGCGGCAAAGGCTGCTCACCGCAAGGATTGGTTGCGGCAATGGTTTCGCAATAGCTCAGGTTGTTGGCTTTATTGATCCGGTCAATGAAAATTACACCAGGTTCGGCAAATGCAAATGTAGAGCTCATGATCTGATCCCACAAATCTATGGCTTTCATGGTCTGAAATACTTCGCCTTCAAACACCAAATCCCACGAGCCATCAGACTTCACAGCATCCATAAAGGCATCCGTTACCAAAACAGAGACGTTGAACATCCTCAAACGGGCTGGATCGCGTTTAGCAGTGATGAAATCCAATATATCGGGGTGGTCACAGCGCATTGTGGCCATCATTGCACCACGACGGCTGCCTGCTGACATAATTGTACGGCACATCGCATCCCAAACATCCATAAAGGACAGAGGACCAGAGGCATCAGCTGCCACGCCTTTTACTTTGGCACCCTTTGGGCGAATGGTTGTAAAGTCATAACCAATGCCGCCACCTTGTTGCATCGTCAGTGCTGCTTCTTTGAGCATATCAAAGATGCCACCCATGCTGTCTGGTATTGTGCCCATAACAAAACAGTTGAACAATGTGACGCTGCGTTCCGTACCTGCGCCGGCAGTGATACGACCTGCTGGCAGGAATTTAAAATCTGAAAGCGCGTCAAAAAATTTAGGTTCCCAAGCTTCCGGGGAAGATTCGACCGAGGCCAAATCGCCCGCGATTCGATGCCAGCTGTCTTCAACTGTGTTATCGATGGGAGTTCCATCCGCTTGTTTAAAGCGATATTTCATATCCCAAATTTGTTCGGCGATAGGGGCAGCAAAGCGAGTCATAAACTATTCCACAGATAAGCGATTAAATAAGACTTTAAAATACGCTTAGGGCGCCAAAAGGTCAACTTGTATCCTGCATGCAAATCTGTTCATTTGCCGCATAGGCACAATATGTGGGGTATGAAGTTGTCAAAGACCATAAACTTGGTAAAATTATCTGTTGGTACTGAAACCGTCGAGAACCTAGCGGACTGGCAAGTCAGCCCGATGACACAAACCCGAGATGGGCTGCCGCGACATATTACCCGCATGTGGCCCAAACGCGGTGAAGAGCTGCTAAATGGCGGCTCAATCTACTGGGTGATCAAAGGGGTGATCCTCTGCCGCCAGAGGGTTTTGCGATTAGATGAGGTTACCGGCGCCGATAGAATCAGGCGCTGTGCAATTGTGTCAGACCCGCAGCTTGTACCGGTCGCAGCCACCCCAAAACGGGCCTTTCAAGGGTGGCGCTATTTGCTAACCACCGACGCGCCGCCTGACCTGAGCCAAGCGCGGCCGCATGACGACGCCCTGCCTCCAGAATTGCAGGCGGCATTGGCAAATATCGGAATTCTGTGACCTCTTGACAGAGCGAGGCTCAATCGGGCCTTCTCAGCCTGAGGTCATAAAGGCTACTCCAGCGCTGCGACCTCACAAATCTAGCAGTATAAGGAGCGTAGAAATGCAGAATGCAAATTCGAAATTCGGCCTAATGACAACGGCGATTCACGCAGGCGAAGCCCCTGACCCCAGCACCGGGGCCTCTGCACCCGCGCTCCATATGTCATCGACTTTTGTCACTGATCAAGTAGCTGGTTTTTCAGCCCATGATCTCGAAGACGATGGCAATTTTCTGTATGCGCGCTGGGGCAATCCGACGGTGCAAATGCTGGAACAAAAAATAACGGCTCTGGAGGGCGTTGAGGATTGCATATGCTTGGCCTCAGGCATGGCCGCTGCAACAGCAATTTTTCTGACCTTTCTGTCCGCAGGCGATCATGCAGTGATTTCAGATGTTAGCTATGCCGGTGTGGCCGAGCTGGCCCGTGACACCTTGCCAAGATTTGGCATTGCAGTGAGCCTTGTTGATATGTCTGATCTGGCCGCCGTAGCAGCGTCTCTGCGCCCCAGCACAAAACTGGTACACACCGAATCTCCCGTCAATCCGATAGGCCGGCTTACAGATTTGGCGGCTGTGTCCAAACTAGCCCATGACACCGGGGCTTTGGTCAGCTGTGACGCGACATTTGCGTCGCCTTTGGGGCAAAACTCTGCGGCTTTGGGCATCGATTTGATCATGCATTCCGTGACAAAATATGTTGGAGGGCATGGCGATGCAGTGGGGGGTGCTGTGGCCGGGCGCAAAGAACTCATTTCGAAAATAAGAGGAGAGAGCGCTATACACCACGGCGGCGTGATGTCTCCGTTCAACGCTTGGTTGGTGGCCCGCGGCCTGTCTTTGCTGCCTCTACGCATGCAGGCGCATCAATCCGGTGCGCAGGCGATGGCCGAATGGCTGGAGGCACAACCGCAAGTAACCCGTGTGATTTACCCAGGACTGCCAAGTCATCCACAATATGCGCTGGCGCAAAAGCAAATGACCAACACCTCCGGCATGATCAGCTTTCAAGTCGGTGATGCCGCGACCGGGCGCAGAATTGCACAACAGATGATCGATCGCTTGGAGATTGTGCATTACGCCGTGTCTCTGGGTCATCACCGCAGTTTGATTTTCTGGATGGAGACGCAAGGCTTGATGGACACATCCTTCCGCCTCAAAGGCGCGCAGCTTGATAGCTATCGCACCTATGGCGGCGACGGGGTGTTTAGGATGTCAGTTGGCTTGGAAGACCCTGCAGATTTGATCCGAGACCTTGCCGCTGCCTTAGCCTAACTCAAAGCTTTGTGGCCGCGGTTACGACCCGGCCCCGATTTTCGCAATCAAAGCCCTACAGTCACCTTCAGCCACTTTCGAATGCCACAGAGTGGCTTGGGATTTCAAAACCAAGCCATCTTGCAAAATACGCAGATGATTGGCTTCAATGGTAGCACCGGTGCTGGTGATATCAGCAATAGCTTCGGCGGTTTCATTTTTCACCGCCCCTTCGGTGGCACCCTGGCTGTCTACCAACTGATAATCTGCCACTCCCTGCGCCTTCATAAATTGGCGCACGAGGCGGTGATATTTGGTGGCAACCCGCAGTCGAAACCCGTGTTGAGCGCGAAACCTAGCCGCCACGGCATCCAGATCATGCAAACAGATCACATCACGCCAACAGGCCGGCACGGCGATAATTAAATCTGCAAATCCAAAGCCCATCTCAGCCACAGGTTCCACCGCGTCAGACCAATTGGTCAGTTTTTCATGCACCAAATCTGTGCCCGTCACGCCCATATGCAACCGACCCGCAGCCAGTTCGCGAGGAATTTCTCCAGCAGACAAGAGCACTAGCTCAACATCGGCCACACCATCAACGCGCCCGACATATTCACGATCAGAACCAGACTTGGACAAATGCACATTACGCGCAGAAAACCAGTCAAAGGTTTCTTGCATCAATCGCCCTTTAGACGGTACACCCAATTTGATCATGACAGATCTCCGTCGGACAAACGTAGGGTAAATTCAGGGCGAATAATGCCACCCACGGCTGGTACATCGCGCCCCTGCCCCAAAACCCGGGTCAAAGCGTCATAACGCCCACCAGAAGCAACCGCGGGCCATCCCGCATGCTGCGCATAAAATCCAAATACAAACCCGTCATAATATTCCATCGCGGTCAGCCCATAGGCCGCTTCAAAGCCTATCTGTGATATGTCTACACCGGCGCTTGTTAACGCCGCCAACCGTGCAGCCATGTGATCCACGGCAAAGGAAATCGCAGGCAATCGCCACGCCAAGGCCTGCAGTTGCGCAAGAGCCTCCGGTAGGTGGCCTTTGACCTCAAGCAAATCGTTTAAAGCTTCAATTTCAAATTGCGGGATCGGTGGTGCGGCGGCCTCATCAACCAGTTGCAGCAAACGCAATTCCACATCTGATGCGTCTCGCAGGCCGATCTGTTGACCACCAGCGCCCAAGGCTTTCGCCCTAAAAGGTTGCGAAAACCGAGCAAGCAAGGCCTGAAATCTTGAGGGCCGCCAGATATGACGGCGCAGAGCGGCTTTGCGGGCGTCCGAGGTGGTGAGTCCCTCGATTGCGGCGACCAAAAGCCCAACATCTCCCGTCGAGGCGGTGACGCCAAGAGGCGTAAGTATTTGGTGAAAAAGAGCAAAAATCTCAGCTTCAATCGCATCTGCTTGACCACGGTCAAACACCTCATAGCCCACCTGCTCGCTCTGCGCCGTACGGCCATTATCATTGTCTTGATAGCGAAAAACGGGGCCTGCATAAGTATAGCGCGCAGGCTCGGCGCTTTCAGCCATATGACTCTGCACTACCGGCACCGTAAAATCAGGTCGCAGCATTTGCTCACCGCGAAGGGGGTCGGACGTAACATATGCTCGCGCGCGAATATCTTCGCCATACAGATCTAAAAGTACGTCCGCAGGCTGCAAAATATCCGCCTCAACCCGAACGGCACCGGCGGATTGAAACACCGTCAAAAGCCGCGTGATCTCTGCGCGCAACTGGCTCATTCTGTCAGGCCTTGCGCCGCCAGCATCTGCTTCACCTGCACCACCAAATCCCCCCGTGGCGCTTCAATCTGGCTCGGGCGCGCTTTCCACTCTTCTAAAGTGGCATCTTTCGCCAATTTTGCACCAAGGATAAGATCTTTGATCTGCACAATACCAGCCGCCTTCTCCTCACCGCCTTCGATGATGGCGATGGGGCTGTTGCGATTGTCCGCATATTTCAGTTGGTTGCCAAAGTTCTTAGGATTCCCCAGATAGACCTCAGCACGAATGCCAGCGGTGCGCAATTCAGTGGCCATGGCCTGATAATCGCTCATCCTGTCACGATCCATAACGGTGATCACTACAGGACCCAAGGCCGAACGTTCGACCCGCCCTTTCATCCGTAGCGCAGCCAGCAAACGGTCCACACCGATTGAAATTCCGGTCGCAGGCACTTGTTGCCCGGTGAAGCGCTTCACAAGATCATCATAGCGTCCACCACCAGCAACCGAGCCAAATTGGCGCATCCTGCCTTTTTCATCTTTAATTTCAAAGGTAAGCTCCGCCTCATAGACTGGGCCGGTATAATAGCCCAACCCACGCACAACTGAGGGATCTAGCATAATACGGTCCGTGCCATAGCCCTGTGCCGTCACCAAATCAGAAATTTTTTGCAGTTCATCGACACCGGACTCGCCAATGGCAGACCCTTTAACCAAGGCGCGTAAATTACTTAGAGTCTCAGCTGGAGTGGCGCCCAGCGCCTGCATAAAGCCCATAACAATCTCGCCCTGCGCACCGTCAAGCCCAGCACCATCGGTGAAATCACCACTGTCATCTTTGCGACCTGCCCCAAGAAGTTGGTGCACACCCTGAAGGCCCAAACGATCCAACTTATCAATAGCCCGCAATACAATCCCGCGTTCTGCGGCGAATTTCTCAGGGTCCGTCGGATCCAACACCCCAGCAACTTCCATCACACCATTGAGCACTTTGCGGTTGTTCACACGGATGATGTAATCGCCACGCGCAATCCCTACATGTTCCAATGTGTCCGATAGCATGGCACAAATTTCCGCATCAGCGGCCATGCTGGCTGAGCCAACCGTATCAGCATCACATTGATAAAACTGCCGGAACCGTCCCGGCCCCGGCTTTTCATTGCGCCAAACGGGGCCCATGGCAAAGCGGCGATAGGGACTGGGTAGATCGTTGCGGTGCTGCGCATAGACCCGTGCTAAAGGGGCGGTCAGATCATACCGTAGTGCCAACCAATCTTCGTCCTCTTGCCACGCAAACACACCTTCATTCGGGCGATCCACATCGGGCAGGAATTTGCCAAGTGCCTCGACCGTTTCCACAGCACTGCTTTCGAGCTGCTCAAAGCCATATAAATGATATACATCAGAAATTTGACGCAGCATTTCTGTGCGCTCGGACACATCTGCTCCAAAATAATCGCGGAACCCTTTTGGCGGTAGCGCCATAGGTTTGGGTGCTTTTTTCAGTTTGGCCATGATCAACCTCATAATCGTTGGCCTGCATTTAACTGCCCAGGCGCCGGGGGGCAACATGCGAGTTCATGTCACCCTTTGGGCCTGCGCATTAAATTTTCCCTTGATCCAGCCTGCACGATCCCGCACACGGCAGTCATGACACAAGCTTTAGAAGAACAAATCGCCCATCTGACACGTACCGTGGAAGATCTTTCCGATGTAATGGCCAAGCAAGACAGCGAGTTGCGCCGTCTGACCTCCCTGGTTGAACATCTGGCTCAGCGTGCGCGCGTGCGTGAATCGGATGGCGGCGGCGGCATTATCTTGGGTGATGAACGCCCGCCACATTATTGATTATGAATTTCTAACTTATAAATCTTCCACCATCAAAACGCCCTCAAGGCTTTTCAACGCACCTTTGATTTGCGGTGACACCGGGAAGTTCTGTCCCAAATCCATGTCCACTTCACCGGGCAGGCTGTCATCCAGCAGGCAAAAGGAAATTGGCCCCTTAGCGCCATTCTTTGTCGCGCGCACCGCTTCGCGCAGCACGATGGCCACGGAGTCGATGGATGATGAATTGTCTAAATAGACACGCAAGCCAGACCCGCCCGCCTGTGATACAGCCCCATCCATGGGCTGCACCGATCGGCAGAGCAATTTGAGCTGTTCAGACTCCATTGTAGCCTCAACACTCAGAACAATTTTTGAACCGGCTTCCAGATGTACCCGTGAGGCCTCCAACGTATCACTGAACATCGTGGCTTCATAATTTCCCGTGGTGTCGCTGAGCTGTACAAAGGCAAAACGGTTACCTCGCGCCGATTTGCGCTCTTGCCGGCCTGCTACAATACCTGCGAGCTTAGCCACAAGCGGGCCGCCCTTCGCCTTCTCAATCAACTGATCCAAAGTGATCACACCTGAGCGTTTGAGTGAAGAGATGTAATCATCAAGCGGGTGCCCAGACAGGTAAAATCCGATGGCCTTAAATTCTTCGGCCAATTGCTCCGCAGGCAACCAATTAGCCACAGGCGACAGGCGCGGTTCGGGCAAATCATCGCCTGCCTCACCAAACAGGCTCACTTGATTTGAGTTGCGCTGCTCATGCACAGCGGAAGAGTAGCCTACTAAAGAATCAAGACTATCAAACACCCGGTGGCGATTGCGGTCGAGCTGATCGAAGGCCCCTGAGCGCGCCAACATCTCCAAAGGCCGCTTGCCCACCCGCTTGAGATCCACACGACAGGCAAAATCAAACAGCGTGGTAAAAGCTTTGTCCCCACGGCCCTCGGCCACCAGCCCCATCGCGTCGACACCCACATTCTTCAAAGCGCCAAGACCATAGACCAAAGCGCCATCGGCCACGTCAAATCGGGCTTGGGAGCGGTTCACACAGGGCGGCGTATAGGGAAGATCAAGGCCCTTGCGGACTTCATTGAAATAAACCGCCAGCTTATCTGTAAGATGCAAGTCGCAATTCATCACACCGGCCATAAACTCGACCGGATGATTGGCCTTGAGCCAAGCGGTTTGATAACTGACCACCGCATAAGCCGCCGCGTGGGATTTATTAAACCCGTAGTTGGCAAATTTATCCAAAAGGTCCCAGGTGGCCTTAGCGGTTTTTTCGTCCACGTCATTGGCCGCAGAGCCAGTAAGAAACTTAGGTCTCTCCGCGTCCATCGCCTCTTGGATTTTCTTACCCATCGCACGACGCAACAGATCGGCCCCGCCCAGCGAATAGCCCGCCATTTGCCGGGCAATTTCCATCACCTGTTCTTGATACACGATGATGCCTTGGGTTTCATCCAAGATATGATCCACCAAAGGATGCAGCAAATCTCGTTCGCTTAGACCGTTTTTGACCTCACAATATTTTGGGATATTCTCCATCGGGCCTGGGCGGTACAACGCAACCAAGGCTACAATGTCTTCAATACAGTTGGGCTTCATACGCTTCAGCGCATCCATCATGCCGCTGGATTCAACCTGAAACACCGCTACAGTTTTTGCAGCTGAATAAAGCGCATAGGATGCAGCGTCGTCCAATGGAATTGCGCTGATGTCGCCCTCAGCTCCCACTGTCGGCGTATAAAGCGCCCGGCCGTCCGCCGCCACATGCAGCGCCCTTGAACGGTTGATAAGATCCACCGCATTTTGGATGACTGTGAGGGTTTTCAGACCCAAAAAGTCAAATTTAACCAAGCCTGCCTGCTCAACCCATTTCATATTGAATTGGGTGGCGGGCATGTCAGAACGCGGATCTTTGTATAAAGGCACCAGCTGATCCAAAGGCCGGTCACCAATCACCACACCCGCAGCATGGGTTGAGGCGTTACGCAATAGGCCTTCCACTTGCTGGCCATAATTCAGCAGCCGGGCGACAACTTCCTCAGCCTTTGCCTCTTGTCGCAAACGTGGCTCATCAGCCAAAGCTTTTTCAATGCTGACTGGTTTCACACCTTCGACAGGAATCATCTTCGATAGGCGATCCACTTGGCCATAGGGCATTTGCAGAACACGACCAATATCGCGAACAGCCGCTTTCGACAGCAGCGCACCGAATGTGATAATCTGTCCTACACGGTCACGGCCATATTTTTGCTGAACGTAATGGATCACCTCTTCGCGGCGATCCATGCAAAAATCAATGTCAAAGTCGGGCATAGAAACCCGCTCCGGATTCAAGAACCGCTCAAACAACAAGCCATAGCGCAGCGGGTCAAGATCGGTGATTGTCAAAGCATAGGCCACCAATGAGCCCGCACCAGACCCTCGGCCCGGCCCTACAGGAATATTCTGCCCTTTGGTCCAAGCAATAAAATCAGCCACAATCAAGAAATAGCCGGGAAAGCCCATGCCTTCGATGATATCCAGCTCGTAATTGAGGCGTTTTTGATAGTCCTCCACCGACACCGCATGCGGGATCACGGCCAAACGGTGTTGAAGCCCCTCGTTTGATTGTTGCCGCAACTCTACAACCTCATCGTCCGCAAACTTGGGCAGGATGGGGTCACGTTTGTAGGCCTTGAACGCACATCTTTGCGCAATCTCAACCGTGTTTTCCAATGCCTCCGGCAGATCCGCAAACAACACCGCCATCTCGGCAGGGGTTTTGAGATAATGCTGCGGGGTCAACCGCCGACGCGGCTCTTGTTGGTCCACATAAGAACCTTCAGCGATACAGATCAAAGCGTCATGCGCCTCATACATCTCAGTTTTGGGGAAATAGACGTCATTGGTAGCAACCAAAGGGAGGTCCATCGCATAGGCCATTTCCACCGCACCACGTTCACTCAACCGCTCTACCTCTGGCGCGCTTCCATCTTCGCCAGAGTGGCGCTGCAGTTCGATATAAAGCCGGTCCCCAAACGCCAGGACCAACTGATCAATCAGTGCCCGTGCTTTCGCTGCCTGCCCATTTTGCAACAATTTTCCCAGCGGACCATTTGGGCCACCAGTCAAGCAAATCAGCCCCTCAGAATGCGCGACAAGCTGCGCCACCTGCACCTGTGGCAGCTCACCATCCGTGTCCAAATAGAGGCAAGAGTTGAGCGCCAACAGGTTTTCATACCCACACTCATTTTGCACCAAAAGCACCAGAGGCGCAGGCATCCGCGCCTTTTCACCGGGTGCAGCCAGATCATAAGCCAGATCCACTTGGCACCCAATGATGGGCTGAATACCAGCCTTAGAAGCCCCCTCAGAGAACTCTAGAGCACAAAACATATTGTTCGTGTCCGTCACCGCTATTGCGGGCATATCCATAGCCGCTGTCAGATCAGGCAATTTTTTGAGCCTAACAGCCCCTTCCAGCAGCGAATACTCACTGTGAACTCTAAGGTGGATAAATTTAGGATTCTTGCTCATGACCAATGATTAAACCGCCAGCCGCCCATCATCCAGCAGAAACTGCCAAAAACCAGCTCTCCGCACAGCGCTTTCAAGCTAATTCGCGATAAGTGCATATTTTTCTTGCCCGACTCACCTAAATCAGTGCTATATCAATCTGTTCCCGCCATGGTTTTACGCCGCATCGGACCTAGGCGCGGGGAACGAAACAGACAGTGGCGCGATTTCTTATTATGAAAATGTCGTTTCTTCTAAACGGAGAATCTGTGTCGACCTCCGTGAACACCGGAACTGAAACCCTACTAGACTTCCTGCGCCAAGACGAAGGGCTTTACGGTACAAAAGAGGGCTGCAATGAGGGCGATTGCGGGGCCTGTTCAGTGATTATCACCGGCCATGATGGCGTACCGAGGCCGATAAATGCCTGTATCTTATTTTTGCCCCAACTTCAGGGTCGCGCTGTTCGCACTGTTGAGGGCATATCCGGTCCAGATGGCAACCTGCACCCGGTGCAAGAAGCCATGATCGCAAAGCATGGCGCGCAATGTGGCTTTTGCACCCCCGGCTTCATCACAACCATGGCTGCTGCTCATGCCACAGGGCAAACAGATTTTGACACGGCATTGGCTGGCAATCTGTGCCGTTGCACCGGCTACGCCCCGATCATTCGTGCAGCTGAAATGGCAGCTACTGCGCCAGTACCGAAATGGATGCAAGACTTGCCACCCACAACGGGCCACGCCAGCTCAGATGCCATATTCTGCCCGCTTTCCAGCGATGAATTGGCACAATGGTATCAGCAAAACCCGGAGGCGACATTGGTGGCCGGGGGGACAGATGTTGGGCTATGGGTGACCAAACATATGCGCAGACCCGCGCCAATTGCCTTTTTGAGTCAAGTGTCCGATCTGCGCCATATAGAAGATCACCCCGATCATCTGCGCGTTGGAGCCGCGGTCACGATCACCGAACTTATGCAGGCAATCGCATCAATTTCAACCTCGTTGTATAGTATGTTGGCTCGATACGGCAGCCCACAGGTGCGCAATGCCGCCACTATCGGCGGCAATATCGCCAATGGATCTCCCATCGGCGATGGCCCTCCTGCCTTGATAGCAATGGGCGCCATATTGATCCTCCGCCGAGGATCTGAGCGCCGCCGCATACCGTTGGAAGACTTCTTTATCGCCTATCAACAGCAAGACCGTTTGCCCGGTGAATTTGTGGAGGCGGTCGAACTGCTGAAAGATCAAACAGGCCTACGCTGCTATAAGCTGTCCAAACGCTTTGATCAGGACATCTCAGCGGTCTGTGGCTGCCTGAACATCACCGCTAAAGATGGGATCATCACACAGGCACGGATTGCTTTTGGCGGTATGGCCGGGACACCGGCGCGCGCGCTTCGGACCGAGACGGCGCTGATCGGGCAGATCTGGAGTGCCGAGACTTTCGCAACAGCGCAGGCAGTAATGGCCCAAGACTTCACGCCCCTGTCAGATATGCGCGCCAGTGCCGAATACCGCGCGCGCACTGCCGAAAACATGCTGATGCGCTATTATCATGACATTGAGCATAAACCTGTGGACATAAGGAAGGTGCGCGCATGAATTCCACAGCCTCTATGCCTCATGACACCGCCCGCCAACATGTGAGCGGCGCAGCGCGCTATGTCGATGACATTCTAACCCCTTGGGGAACCCTGCATTTGGCATTTGGCCTGTCCCCCGTGGCCGCAGGCGCGCTCACCTCGATTGATCTGAGCGCCGTGAGCGCAGCTGAGGGTGTGCGATTGGTCCTGATGGCCAAAGACCTACCTTTTGCCAATGATGTCTCCCCCTCCGCCCATGATGAGCCTTTGTTGGCAGACACAACTGTCCACTATGCTGGGCAGCCCATATTTTTGGTGGTGGCAGAAAGCCATCATGCTGCACGCCAGGCGGCGCGTTTGGCCGAAATTGAAATTGATCAAACATCAGCGATTTTAACCATAGAGCAAGCGCTCGCGGCTGATAGCCGCTTTGAAAACGGCCCGCGCATTTATAGCAAAGGTGATTCCACCCGAGCCTTGCTGGAATCGTCAAATCATTTGAGCGGTAGCTTAAATGTGGGGGGGCAAGAGCATTTTTATCTTGAGGGGCAAGCCGCTTTGGCCCTGCCAGGCGATCAGGGTGACATGGTTGTGCATTCCTCAACCCAACATCCGACCGAAATTCAACATAAAGTGTCAGAAGCGTTGAATATTCCCCAGCATGCGGTGCGTGTGGAGGTCCGGCGCATGGGCGGCGGCTTTGGCGGCAAGGAAAGCCAAGGCAATGCGCTGGCCGTGGCCTGTGCCGTGGCGGCCATCCTCACCGGAAGACCCTGCAAGATGCGCTATGACCGAGATGATGACTTCATTATCACCGGAAAACGCCATGATTGCCGCGTGGATTATGAGGTGGGCTTCGATGCGTTCGGCCAAGTGGAGGCTCTTGAGTTTACACATTATTTTCGCTGCGGCTGGGCGCAGGATTTGTCTCTGCCCGTGGCGGATCGCGCCATGCTGCATTCAGACAATGCCTATGACCTGCCCAATGTCCAAATCACCTCACACCGCCTGAAAACTAACACGCAAAGCGCCACAGCCTTTCGTGGATTTGGAGGCCCGCAAGGGATGATTGGTATTGAACGGGTGATGGACCACATCGCCCATGAATTGGACCTGGACCCGGCTCAGGTGCGTCGGGTCAATTATTACCCTGAGATGTCTGTGCCGCCAAACGCACGGCCCCCAGCCACCACTCCCTATAAGATGGCTGTGACAGATTTCATTCTCGGAGACATGACTGCAGCTCTGTTGGAGAGTTCGCAGTATCAAACGCGCAAGGCAGAGGTTGCACGCTGGAACGCGAATAACATGCTTCTCAAACGCGGGATTGCTTTCAGCCCATTAAAATTTGGAATTTCTTTTACTCTTACCCATCTCAATCAGGCCGGCGCCTTGGTTCAGATTTACACCGATGGTTCGGTTTTGATCAACCACGGCGGCACGGAAATGGGGCAAGGCTTGTTTCAGAAGGTGGCGCAAGTAGCCGCACGCAGCCTTGGAGTGATACAATCAAATATCCGCGCCAGTGCAACCGACACGAGCAAAGTGCCAAATACCTCCGCCACCGCCGCAAGTTCCGGCACAGATCTCAATGGCATGGCTGTGCAAGCCGCCTGCCAAACCCTGCGCGACCGCTTGCAAAGCCATCTGGCAGATGTTTACCACTGCCAGCCCGACGCAATTCTATTCGAAGCTGGCATCGTGACAGGGCCAAACTTCAAAATATCTTGGGCCGAGGCAGTGACCACCGCTTATGAGGCGCGCATATCGCTCTCAGCCACCGGCTTTTACAAAACTCCAGATATTGCTTGGGATCGGATCAAGGGCGAGGGTCGACCCTTTCTGTATTTCGCATATGGCGCTGCGGTCACTGAGGTAGTGATTGACACTTTGACCGGTGAAAACCGCATCCTGCGCTGTGATATTCTGCATGATTGTGGCACCTCCCTAAACCCAGCCTTGGATATTGGCCAGATTGAAGGCGGTTTTGTACAGGGAGCGGGATGGTTGACCACCGAAGAGCTGGTTTGGGACACACAGGGCCGCCTGAAAACCCACGCGCCCTCGACCTATAAAATTCCAGCCTGCTCGGATAGGCCAGAGGTGTTCAACGTCTCGCTGTGGCAAGGTGCCAATCCTAAAAAAACGATTTATCGCTCCAAGGCTGTGGGGGAGCCGCCCTTTATGCACGGGATTTCTGCCTATTTGGCTTTATCAAACGCCGTTTCAGCCTGTGGATTGAACTATCCAGACCTACAAGCGCCCGCCACCAGTGAGGAAGTGTTCTGCGCTATCAAACGCGCACAGGGCCGTGCGACATGAGTTTTGATCTGCCGCAATTAAATGCAGCCATAGCTAAGCACGGCCCGGTTCACCGCGTGGTGATTGCTGCAATCAAAGGATCATCTCCGCGTGAGTTGGGCGCATCAATGCTTCTGTGGACCGGCGGTCAAAGTGGCAGCATCGGTGGCGGGGCTTTGGAATATCAGGCCTCACAGGCGCCCAAACCCGGGCTGCGGCACTATCCGTTGGGTCCGGAACTTGGGCAGTGTTGTGGTGGTCATGTGACATTGGTCACGGAGTATTTCACCCAGCCAGTACAGGCCGAGGATCTCTATATACGCCAAATTGAAGGGGATTTACCTTTATCTTTGCCTTTGGCCCGCATGCAAAAGGCGCATCGCAATGGCTTAGGCGTGGCGGCGATTGCGTACTCTGACGGCTGGTTGGCCGAACCCATTGATCGCCCCCTCATCCCACTATGGATATGGGGCGCTGGACATGTCGGGCGGGCGGTTGTCCATATCGCGGCAGAAATGCCAAATTTGAACATAACTTGGATAGACACCAGCCCCGAGCGGTTTCCAGAAAATACGCCACCCCATGTCACAATCGCGCCTGCAAAAGAGCCAGCCCATCTGATGCCCCATGCACCTTTGGCGGCGCAGCATCTGATTTTCACCTACTCCCATGCCTTGGACCTCGCCATTTGTCATGCAGCCCTTATGCGGGGATTCGCTTTTTGCGGATTGATCGGATCTTCTAGCAAATGGGCACGATTTAGAGCCAGACTGGCCGCCTTGGGCCACAGCCCGAGGGATATATTGAACATTACCTGCCCAATTGGGAATCCGAACCTCGGAAAACAGCCCATTTCGATTGCGATCGGCGTGACTCAAGCTCTAGTGTTGCGCAACACCGCGGCCACCATCGTCAAAAGGAGTGCTATTCTGTGAGTAAGACACTTTTGCACCTCAGCGGGCTCACCAAAGCCTATCCCGGTGTGATAGCCAATGATGATGTGGGTTTCGATATTGGCGCGGGAGAAATTCATGCTCTTTTGGGAGAAAACGGCGCCGGTAAATCCACCTTGGTCAAAATGATCTATGGTCTGGTGCGCCCAGATCATGGCACGATGCTTCTAGCTGGCGACAATTTCACCCCAGCAGAGCCAAGGGCCGCGCGGGCCGCTGGGGTGGCCATGGTCTTTCAACACTTTAGCCTGTTTGAAGCCCTCAGCGTGGCAGAAAATATTGCTCTTGGAATGGAAAATCCTCCCAAGGCCAATGCGTTGTCTACAGGTATCACCGATGTTTCACAGGCCTATGGCTTGCCGCTGGATCCGAAGCGTTTGGTGGGCGACCTTTCAGCGGGTGAGCGCCAAAGAGTGGAAATCATCCGCTGTCTGTTGCAAAAACCAAAACTCTTGATCATGGACGAACCGACCAGCGTTTTGACACCACAAGAGGTGACAACTCTGTTCACCACCCTGCGGAAATTGAAAACAGATGGCACCTCTATTTTGTATATCTCGCACAAGCTCGAAGAAATCCGTACACTATGTGAGACCGCAACTATTCTGCGCGGTGGTAAGAAAGTCGCCACTTGTGATCCACGTGAAAAATCTGCACGTGAGCTAGCGGAGATGATGGTGGGTGGCACACTGAACTCGGCGAAACTCCAAAAAACGACATTGGGAGAGGTTGTACTTAAAGTCTCTGATCTATCACTCCCACCACAATCCGCCTTTGGCACCAGCCTAAAATCCATCTCCTTTCAACTACATAAGGGTGAGGTTTTGGGCATTGGTGGCGTGGCCGGCAATGGCCAGGATGAGCTGTTGGCTTGCCTGTCCGGTGAGGTTCGCACGCCCGCCGACGCCATTCAGCTCAACGGTGTAAGCCTAGGGCATATGCCACCAAACACACGACGCGCCTTGGGCGTTTTGGCGGCCCCCGAAGAGCGTTTAGGCCATGCGGCGGCCCCTGATATGACGCTAACGGAAAACGCTATGCTCACCGCAATGACCCGTAAAAACCTTAGCCACTCCGGGTTTTTGGATTGGCCGCGCGCAGAGGCCTATGCAAAGCTAGTTATTGATCAATTTGATGTGCGCACCCCAGGTCCGCACTCTGCCGCGCGGTCATTATCGGGCGGTAATTTGCAAAAATTTGTGATCGGACGGGAAGTCTTGCAAGATCCAGAGGTCTTGATCGTGAACCAACCAACTTGGGGCGTTGACGCGGCAGCTGCAGCCGATATCAGGCAAGCTTTGCTCGATTTGGCCAGTAGGGGCGCAGCGGTGATTGTGATCAGCCAAGATTTGGATGAATTGATGGAAATCTCCACCAACTTTGCAGCCCTAAACGCGGGCCGACTGTCAGACGCGCGACCCATGGCGGAGCTGAGCTTAGATGAAATTGGCCTGTTGTTAGGAGGCGCCGATGCTGCGGCTTGAAAAGCGTCCCAACCCTTCGCAAGTCTGGGGCTATCTAGCCCCAATTTTAGCCGTGATCACAACAATGATCGGCGGCGGCGTTATGTTTGCCCTGCTTGGCAAAGACCCTTTTGAGGCCATTCGCACTATCTTTTATGATCCGCTATTTTCTGAGTTTGCATGGTATTACCGACCACAGTTGTTGATTAAAGGTGCACCACTGATTTTGATCGCAATCGGCCTGTCCATGGGATTTCGCGCTGGCATTTGGAATATTGGGGCCGAAGGGCAATATATCATAGGCGCAATTTGCGGCGCAGGTGCGGCCCTTGCAGTATATCCTTTGGACAGCGTTTTCATTTTTCCAGTAATGATCCTCTTTGGCGCCATTGGCGGGTTAGCTTGGGCGATGATCCCAGCAATTTTAAAAACCAAATTTGGCACTAATGAGATTTTGGTCAGTCTGATGTTGGTTTATGTGGCAGAGCAACTCTTGGCCTCAATGTCATTGGGCCTGATGAAAAACCCCGAGGGCTTTGGCTTTCCCGGCTCGCGCAACCTTCAGCAATATGCCAGCGCGAATAACGCAGAGATTTGGATCGGTACCGGCATCCATATGGGGGTGGTATTTGCTCTGATTGCCGTGATTTTTGCCTATGTCATGCTCACCCGGCATCAAATGGGCTTACACATACGCTTGACCGGCGAAAGTCCCAAGGCTGCGAAATTTGCAGGAGTTAATCCAAATAAGATAGTGATTTATTGCCTCGGCTTCAGCGGCGCATTAGCTGGGCTTGCGGGCATGTTCGAAGTGGCAGGTCCAAGTGGACAGATCAGCATTGATTTTAACGTGGGCTATGGGTTCACCGCAATCATTGTGGCCTTTTTAGGACGGCTCAACCCTTTTGGTATTATACTTGCGGGTCTGTTGATGGCCCTTACCTATATTGGTGGCGAGATTGCACAATCCAGCCTTGGCCTCCCGTCCGCAGCCATTCAAGCCTTCCAAGGCATGTTGCTGTTTTTTCTGCTGGCACTAGACATGCTGACCAACTTTAAAATAAAATTGGCTAAAATGGAGGCACACTCATGACCTTTACGCGATCTCGCCAATTAGCCCCTTCGAAGTGGGGGAGCCAGTCATGGATCTAAGCGCAATCAACCCAATCCTGCTTGTCGCCTCTTTGATGCTAGCATCCACACCAATCTTGCTGGCGGCCATCGGAGAATTGGTGGTAGAAAAATCGGGTGTGTTGAACCTTGGAGTTGAGGGGATGATGATCACCGGCGCTATTTCCGGATTTGCCGCTGCAGTACTGACCGGGTCGCCAATGATTGGCTTTCTGTGCGCCGCACTTGGGGGCGCCGCCCTGTCCATGATCTTCGCTATTCTCACCCAATATTTCCTGTCCAATCAAGTGGCCACAGGCCTCGCCTTGACGCTGTTTGGCCTCGGGCTTTCTGCTATGCTAGGTCAAAGCTACGTGGGAATTTCCCCCCCAGCCTCAGCCAAACTAGACCTACCCTTGATCAGCAATATTCCTGTGATTGGTCCGATCCTGTTTTCCCATAATTTTACCGTTTACGCCGCCTTGGCCTTGGTTGCGGGCGTGTGGTGGTTTTTAAAATACACCCGTGGCGGTTTGATCCTGCGCGCAGTGGGCGAAAGCCATGATGCCGCCCACGCTTTGGGCTATAAAGTCGTGCGCGTGCGGATTATAGCCATTATGTTTGGCGGGGCCTGTGCAGGACTTGGCGGGGCGGCACTTTCACTAGTGCGCGTACCGCAATGGGCCGAAGGCATGACCGCAGGCGCAGGTTGGATTGCGCTAGCCATAGTCGTATTTGCAAGTTGGAAACCCGCACGTATCCTTCTCGGAGCCTATCTGTTTGGCGGAGTAGCCGTGCTACAGCTGAATCTCCAGGCAGCCGGCGCGTCAATTCCAGTTGAGTATTTGTCGATGTCGCCGTATTTGATAACAATCATAGTGCTAGTCTTGATGTCTACTAATCGATCAAAGTCAGGACTAAATGCTCCCGCTGCCCTTGGCCGTATTTTTCATGCCTCACGCTGAGATCTTTTAATTGGGGAGAACCTGATGAAATTGTAAACTATTCTGGCCCGCGCTGCCCGATCTATTACAGCAACCACGAAAACTGATCCCCTTTTACGGCACCAGCCTACACACCAAAACCAGCTATAACTTTTAATTCTGACTACCTTTGTCTGTCTCGGCCCGTCTGGTGGCCTAAAAATAACGTCCACTGGCGGCCAAATGACACGCCCAGTATTTTTGCTACTCTTTGGGCTTCAATTAAGGGGGCTAAAAGGAAGACTGTTGCAGTTCTGAATGTTTGGGATTTGATAAAGTACGTGGGAACACTCCTACTGACATATTCTTGACATCGAAAGAGGTTGCGAAGCCTACGGTTATGTGGGCCTCGCAACCTAATTTTAAGCCTCTTTTCCTTTAAAGTCGATTATAGTAATCAACCTAGCTAGGAGGCGATGCTGTGATACCTTCTACATAGAAATCCATAGTATCTAGTTGCATTCGCGTTGCTACTTCACCTTCTGCAAGGAAAACTGTTCCGTCTTGCTTGTTGATTGGTCCAGTAAATCCAAACAACTCACCTGCACTGATAGCATCTTTAACACGCTGTGCTTCAGCTTCTACTTCTGGTGGCATATTAGCGAATGGTGCCATACCAA
>MDSY01089653.1_pt1 | contig 36012 bp, 32 predicted proteins | sample 811131 | NCBI WGS metagenome assembly MDSY01 (sample SAMN05326643, study PRJNA326480) | marine metagenome | isolation source: seawater | place: Atlantic Ocean: South West | collected 2010
GTTCCAATCTGAAGGGGCGCCACACCACGGTATCCGCGCACATGCCGGAGTCCCACCGCCAGGCGGGGGAGTGGTCGCCGGAACGGCTACTGAAGTGGGGTACCGGGGACATCCCCGCAAACAGTCGCATAACTCCCTGAATCTCACGGATACCAAGCCCTACAGAGGCGCCCTACTTTTCAACTTCTTGGTTTCCGTCCGTCAGAGGGCTTAAAACTTCTTCCATGTTGATCATATTCTGCTCAAAGCTGAAGCTGTAAGTGCCATTGAGATTCACATTCAACCAGGCCACTGGCGATACTTGTTTAACCAGCTCAAGCTTTTCCTTATCGCCAGTGGCGGTAAAGTGTCCCAGCAGCTTACTCAAAATCAGCGAGTTAAAATAGATAATGGCATTGGTGAGCAGCCTAGCGCATTCATTCCAAATATCGATTTCCTGGTCGGATGAGCCACGGAACCGATTGCCGTTAACCGAGGCAACTGCTCTACGCAGCTGGTGGTAGGCTTCCCCTCGGTTGAGGGCACGTTGAACATAGCTGCGTAGACTCGCATCGTCTATGTACTCCAAGATATACATGGCTTTAATCATTCGATCATACTCCGTCAGTGCCTGTAACAACGGGTGATTTTTGCTATAAGTCGATAATTTTCGGGTCAAAGATGCCTGTGTTGTGGTTTTCTGCTGGAGTGAGATAACGATACGCTGGATAGTTTCCCATTCCTGCACGATCAAGCCTGCTCGGATTGGTTTTTTTAGCGACAACATCGGCTTTTCATTATCGTGATAATTGATGCTAAACAGGTCTTCAATTACCCGGCTGAACTGCGCATAGCGTGGCGCAAAGGTATAACCAAAGAGATCCAGCAGCGCGAAGTTTACATGGTTCACACCGTGCGTATCTGTCGACAAGATATCCGGCTTAATATCTGATGTATTGTTGAACAGCAGGTCGAAAACATAATGGGATTCATGCTCGTTGGCACCGATAACTCGGGCATTGATCGGCACATGATTGGCCACCAGAGTCATAGCAGATACCCCTTTGTTAGTGCCGAAGTATTTTGAGGAGAATCGAGTTTTGAAAGTATGAAGCCTGGATTCAAACTTCTGCCCATCGACACTGGCATGCAGGGCTCCTTCTTGAATATTGTAGTATTTAAAAATTTCCAACTTGGCTATCGCGTTACTAATCGTGTCGTTAGCCTGATTCAGGGTTTCCATGCGCAGATAATTGGCTTGGGTGGAACGCAGCTCTTCATAGGAACGATCTGAGATATGCGCCATACGGTAAAGGCCGTAATTGGTGCCGTTGGCGATGATAGCAGCGATTAGGTTATTAGGGTTCACCACTTGTTTTGACTGTACTTGCCTGACATGTTCAAAGTCGGCCAAGAACTGGGTTTCCTCATCTACGAACCGCAGGAGATCGGCCACGTTTACCTGTTTTAATTGTTCGAAGAAAGGATTATTGAGCATACGTTTAACGCCTGTTGATGGAAGCCGCCACTGAGTTTTTCCGGTTCGAGAACGCAACACCACGTTTTGGTTGTCGCCGTTCTGGATTCTCTCGCCGACATGAGCAAGCTTATCCATCAGCTCCTTCTCCAAGGCTTGCATCAACTTATTTGGTGGAGTAGTGATACGGCTCAGCAGTGATTCCTGCATGAGCTTCTTTCTCTGTTTCCAGGCCTTGTCATTTACCAGATCATCGCTTAAACACCGGTGTTTAAGCGATTTTGGAATGTACAGATGCCCATCTAACTTTCCCGGAATAAGCAAATAAAGCAGTACTTCGTAGCGATAAGGGTTGAGGGCCCCACCCTGGAGAACAAAGTGTTGATGACGGGGTTTGATCAAGCGCCGATCGGCGTCTTTGACGGTGCCGTACTCCTGAAGGTCTAATTGACTTTGTTTGATCTGCAAGCCCAGTGCGCGAGTTCTCTCTGACGCTTGAAATTGTAGGGACAGGAAGATTGGACGCAGAGTCTTTTCAATCAGCTCCCGTTGTTGATCATAGTATTCCCAGGTGTAGTGCCCCAAAGACCGCTTCTGATCTGAGAGATAAAGACACAGCGATTCAATATCCTGCGGACGGATCAGGCCTGCCGCTTTCTGTCGTATTTCGCCAAAAGGCACTGACTCATCGATGGAGTCATCAATAAAGAAGCGCAACAGATCAGAGGCTTTGCTGACATTGCCAGCGGCCTCATGCCACTCACGGTAGGCGGCATCTTTGGCATAGGCCTTACCGTTTTCTTTCAGCTTCCGGCAGTGATACACAAACGCATCTGCCATGTGCTCAACCACCTGTCGATGTCGAACGTGGAGATAGCAGGTGAGGTACAGGTATCGGACAACCCGTTCGAAGCGACGGAGCTTGGTTACAGTGTAATACTCGACCAGTGACGCAAAGTGTTTCAGATTGCTCAATGATAGCCCCAACCGCTGGACAACCTCATCAATATCGGAAATAAACGGCTCAATGCGTTGATGTATCTTCAACTCCTTTTCCAGCTCGGATGTAGAGAAGTTCTTGGCCGATTTGCGGATTTCACTCAGAGTGGTTGATGCTTCGGTACTGAGCAGGCTATCCAGGCTTGATACCAAAGACACCGACATCGAATTTTTAAGCACTTCACTCAACCTCTGCCTTTCATTATTTATTGTTGAGCTGATGAGTTCTTGGAGAAGATAATACTTGGGGATGGCTATTCGATTCTGTGCCAAATAATCACTGCAACTATCGAATAGATATCGAGCATCAATACTCGCCAAAGCTGTCTTGCCCGCGTGCGCTATCAAACTTGAACGGCAATCATTGTTATAGAGCCTGTAATCAAGAAGACCAAGGATGCGCTGATAGAGACGAGAGCGTTGAGACTTTGTTAGGTTTTTTCTTTTTGGCTTTGTCCCTGGAAAGTACTCGCTGGCGATAAATGCCAGATCATCCTGCACATCAGAATAACCCAGGCTAAGCATGACGGGTTTTACTTTGAAGTACCCCAGAAGCAAGACAAAATAGCAGCGCTGCTGCCGGTCACGGATCGAATGAAAGGCTTCGATTTCCGGGTCATTGAGTGCAAAGTAGAGCCTCTTCTCCTCAACGGTGAGCTTTGGCGGACCAAACAGGTCTTGGATTTCTGGCTGATGTAGAATCGTCAGGCGCTTGCGAGAGGGCTTCATTTGGGGGTTCTGGGGACATTCCGTCCTGAAGTGACACTTATCGCTGTAGCCCTTACATCATAAGGCCTACAGCGGGGCCCTAATTTTCAAAATCGCTGTAAAATTCAATTCATAGTAGTATTTGGGGTTTGCGAGAAGCCCATGTCTTACAAAGAACGCCTGACGATACTCCATGAAGCAGAAATAAACGATTTATATTGTCTTCCCAGCCTGTCATTGGAAGAAAAACGTGTCAGCTTTGCCCTGAATGACCTAGAACTGGATGTTATTAAATCCTTCAGAAATCGTAATCATAAATGCTATGCCATTGCTTTACTGGGCTACTTTAAGATTAAGCCCATACAGCTCAATCCTGCTTACAAGGAATTGAAGGAAGACTTAGCCTTTATTGCTGAAGAATATTTCCCTAGATTTAAAGTCCCTCGCTTCAGTATTAGCAGTAAGCAGAAAACACGCATCTACGACAAGATTCTTAGCCTGTTGAACTTTGAAGTATGGGAAGTAGAGCAACATCAGGATCCTCTCAGATATTATTTACAACAGATTGCCAAATCCTGGATTGATCCACGCTTTTTATTTGATGCCTGCACCGAGTATCTGGCTCGAAATCATATAACTATCCCGAAATATACCGTACTTCAGCGGATTATCAGTCAGGTAATTAAGCAGGAACGCAAACGGCTTTCTGACACATTAACAACAGTCATATCGAATGAATTATCTTCTGATCTGGGTGATTTAATCGATGGGGAAAGCACGCTAACGGTTAAAGAACTTAAGCAGGCAGCCAAAAGTTTTAATGCCCCCGAATTGGGAAAAGAATTGAACGTCAACAAGCTCATTCAGCCTTGGATGAATGAAGTAAATCAAGTTGTATCTGCTTTGTCACTATCGCAACAGAACCAGCTTCACTATGCGACGATGGTCGATTACTATTCCATTACCAAACTGAAACGCTTCGATCGATCTACCCAGCAACTATATTTACTTTGTTATCTTCAAGAACGAGCACAAATCAATATTGAGCGTTTGGCCGATGGCTTTATCTACCATGTTCGAAAATTGCGTGAAAAGGCAAAAGCGTATGCTAAGGAGATGGCCTATAAAGACTGGGAAGGTGCGGCAGCAAATATCAGTAAAGCAGCCGAATTACTATATTTTTTTATTGACGATACCATTGATGATCAAGTGTCATTTAAACAAATAAAACAACGGGTACAAAACTTACTTGGAGCACGGGAAATAGAATCACTGTGCCTGTATCTGAAAAAGCAAAAACGCACGAAAAATGATTATATTTGGGAATATTATGATCAACATCAGGATCTGATTCGGCAGTTGATACGCCCCATCTTTTTATGTCTGACGTTTGAAGGGTCAGACAATACGCAGGCATTAGCAGCACAACTAAATGGAATGCAAAAGGAGTTGTTAGATACCGGGCAGTTGGAGTCTGCAGACCGGCGATTAATTTTGTCCAAACATCAATTGTATGTGATCGATGCGGATAACAAAGTAGTCTCTGAACGTTACGAGATCATGCTGTATTTAGTAGCCCAAAATAAGCTGGATGGTCAACTTTTTATACCCACGGCCATCAAATATCGCGCATTACACGATGATCTGGTTGGGGATATCCCTTGGGAAGAGAAAGACAAATTACTCAAAGACTCCCTGTTAGACAGTATGAATACCAATCCTGCCCAGCTGGTCAAGTCAATGGAACAAGAGATGAGCGATAAGCTGCAGCGGGTCTGCCAGCGTATTGATGAAGGCGACAATCGAAATGTGATATTACGTAATCGTTCGGGTAAAACCCAATGGCGGCTGCCGTATTCCGGTGCTAAAACTGCGCTAAACAATCCTTTTTTTGATCGCATGAAACCCATCAACGTTGCTGACGTATTACGCTTCGTTCACCAGGAGACAGATTTTTTAAAGTACTTTGAGCATGTTCGTCAGGTACAGTCTGGGCAGAGTGATCATCTGAATGATTTATTGGCGGCCCTCATTGGCAATGGAACGTATTACGGCTTACATGGTATGGCCAGCATCTCTGATCGTTCATACGACCATTTGCGCACAGTACAAGCCAATTATTTGCGACCAGAAACGCTAAACCTCGGCAATGATGCCATTAACGATGCAACAGCAAAATTATCAATCTTCAAGCATTACAATATCCAAGAAGGACTCATTCATGCCAGTGCCGATGGGCAGAAATTCGAATCACGGTTAGATACTTTTAAAACCCGTTATTCATCGAAATATTTTGGCACAAACAAAGGACTGACATCGATGAACCTGATTGCCAATCATGTGGCATTGAATGCCCGAATTATCGGTGCTAATGAACATGAATCACACTTTATTTTGGATCTGCTTCATAACAACACCTCTGAAATTAAGCCGGATATATTGTCAACGGATACACACGGGGTTAATCATGTGAACTTTGCCTTGCTGAACCTGTTTGGCTATACCTTTGCGCCGCGCTATGCTCAGTTTGGAACGGTGATATCAGACCTTTTTGATGTGAGTGAGGGAGACGATAATAAGACGACGCTCTCATTGAAAAAGCCTATCAATACAGCACTAATTATCGATGAGTGGGATACTATTCAACGCATTATTATATCGCTGCAGCAAAAGACGATAACGCAGGCAACACTTGTTAGAAAGCTGTCTGGCTATAGTCAAAACCATCCCTTGCTGAAAGCTTTAACTGAGTACAACCGTATGCTCAAGGCCATGTACTTACTGGATTATATTGATGATGCCAGCTTAAGAGCTTATGTGCAGCGAGCATTGAATCGCGGAGAGGCTTATCATCAACTACGCCGTGCCATTGCTCATGTGAATGGTAATCGATTCAGAGGGAAATCAGACGACGAAATCGTTTTGTGGAATGAATGCGCTAGGCTGTTAACCAACGCCATTATTTATTTTAACTCGCTGATACTGACGCGATTACTCGAGCATTTTGAAGCGGAAGGTGACGATAAGAAGCTCGAAATCATCAAGCAGGTTTCACCAGTGGCCTGGCACAACATCAATTTGAACGGGACTTATAGCTTTAGCTTTGAACAAAATACACTCAATTTGGATGAGATTATGCAATCAATCGTGCAGAATGAAAATTAAGGTGCCTCTGTAGGCCTTATGAGGCGAGGGCTATAGCAATAAGTGTCACTTCAGGACGGAATGTCCCCAGAACCCCACATACATATCGACTTCGTCGTGGTCAGCATCACCGCAGCAGGTTGGGATGAGATCATCGTTCATAATCCAGTCTGGATATTGAGGGCGCTCAAGTCCCTGGTTACATTCCGGGCATTTCCAATATTCAACAATATTGTCTAAACAGTCGTCGTGATGGCGAATCGGATTGTAGAGCGTTGGCCACGCATGTTTTAACCGGTCGTAGATGGCGTTGCCATCGTCGAGGACGGTATGGGGTTCCTCGTCTACCTGAGCGTCGAACTTGAGTGCGGTTATTGCAGCCTCACGGCTCTCTGGATCGAGCAAGCGAAGGTCGGTCAAATCCATCTGCCAATCGCTGCCGTTGTAAAGACTAAGCAATATCTGCGCTGCAGCGCGTGATCCCGATCCGCCATGGACAGTGGCTTTCACCAGTTTCTCTAGCGCAGCTTTGTACTTATCTCGGGCATTAGGGTCGTGCTGAGGTGACAGCTCTATATGAGATCTCAGGCGTGATTCAATTTTAGCAATTCGTTCGGCGTCAGTGAGCTCTCGAGGTGGATTGGATTTCAGTGATATGTGAGATCCAAAGCTTATCTGTATCCCTTGTCCCTCTTTGGGGCCAAGCCAAACTGAATCTTCACCGTTGGGCGCAATGTACGCATTGATCGCGTCTACTCGGTCGACGTTAAACGCATCCCCGAGCATCACCGGATAGGCCTGAGAGATGTCCCGCACGGCAAGACCTGCACCGTTAAGCAGTGCTGTAACGGCGTGCGTCAGCTTGATTTTGGGATTGGCATTCACCACGGATCGGGCGATGGCCTTGATCTCGCTAACCGTCTGGCCGCTGGGCAGCACTAACAAGTCGTCAAAAATCGAAGGGTTGATTTGGCCGAGCGCTCTCGGCGGATTCTGATCGCTCATGCAACATTCCTCGTCGGCTCGTTGCTATCTCAGTCGAACAACTGTGCCTAGTGCATATGCGACGGCGTCAGTGTGTATAGGCTATTTACGTCTTGCACGGAAAATATTCTATGGTTGTTACGGTGAGCTTTAGGCTGAGATTCCCGCGATCACTAGTCGCCTGGACGAGAATATGCTCATCCATAAAAGCAGTATACTATGGTTTAGATGTTGTGCCACGGTTCAGAAGAAGGCTTCAGGAGCGGGCTTTGTATTCGTATTGAATACGCGTTGACCACAGAGGTATCAGGGTATGCAGCGAACCTTAGAGTATTGCAGAGTATGTGCGAATAAGGCTTTCCAAACGTGGGAAGGCTGGCCGAATAAAACCCCGGTACCTTCGCTTCCTCACGTGCAGGACAGCGCTTGTGCTGAATGTGGATCCACCTTAGGCGTTGCAAATGACCAACTAGTTTGGGTGAACATCGGTATGGGTTTGCCAGATCATTGGATTTTGTATGCGCGTGATAGCGTTCAAAATGGCCAGTGTGGACTGTCTGGCTATCAAGATAAGGATCCTGATTTCTACTTAAAGTGGGGGCAGCCGTATTGTTACGAGGATCAATGTCCAAGGTGTAAAGCACTCGCGCCTGTTAGCATGCACACTGCCAACCCTAAAAACCGCAAATACGCTCTGAACTGCAAGAACTGCGGGATTATCCCAGTTAGAAGCCCCCTTGAGATCCCTAATTTTGAGCAAATCTCCTCTGATTATGAGCGTTGGCTAGACGATACATCTGACGACTCTCTTGGCCTTTCTATTATCAATACGGAAGGTTACACAGAGTGGTATGCATGGATGGAGAAGAACCAGCCCGACAAACTACTGTGATGATTGGCCTTTAAATAATGGGGTGCACTCATGCACCTCAATTCTCGAAGTGCAATCCGAAACCAAACTTCTATGCTCTACAAACAGGGGGATGGAATTGGAACTGCTTCAAACAATCACATCATTGATACTGACCATCGGCATACTGGTGACGATTCACGAGTACGGTCACTTTTGGGTTGCGCGAAAGTGTGGCGTAAAAGTGCTTCGCTTCTCTATTGGGTTCGGTGCGCCCATTTGGAAACGCACGGGCGCTGACGGTACAGAGTATGTACTGGCCTCAATTCCGCTCGGTGGTTATGTGAAGATGTTTGGTGAAAATAACGCCAGCGTTGCGCCAGAAGAGCGGCATCAGTCATTTTTCTATAAAACCCTAGGGCAGCGCGTCGCGATTGTAGCGGCCGGACCACTCGTTAATCTGGCCTTTGCCGCGATCGCTTATGCTGCACTGTTTGCCTATGGAGTGACTTATCCTAAGCCGATTGTAGGGGTGGTAGAATCTGGTTCCCTGGCTGACTCCATTGGTATTCAGTCCGGAATGGATCTCATTGAAATCGACGGTCGCCCGGTTCGCACATGGGAGGATATCAACCTCGCGTTGGCTGCCCGAGTTGGTAGTCTTTCTGAAATAGATATGGTCGTTGCCAAGGGAAATGAGGTATCTCGCTTAAGTACTTCGCTGAATGACTGGCGCTTTCAGTTCGACGAGATCTCCCCTATCAGAGCATTTGGTATTTCGCCATGGGTTCCACCGATGGAACCCATCTTATCTCAGATCCAGCTCGGATCGGCGGCATCAAAGGCTGGCTTACAGCCAGGTGACCTCATCAAAACATTGAACAATCAGCCGGTGACACTATGGAGCGAGGTCGTTACGGTGCTTCGCGTGTCGCCTGGCAAGCAACTGACCTTACTGGTTCAACGTGGGCCGAACCTGTTAGAGATTCCGGTTACGTTAGATAGAAAAATCGTGAATGGTGAAACGATAGGGTATCTGGGAGCCAATGTTGCAAACTCTGTATGGCCTGCAGATAAGCAAGTGACAGTACAGATGAATCCGCTCGCCTCTATTGTAGCCGGCGGTGAAAAGATGCTTCAGATGTCGTGGCTAACCCTCACATCAATCGGCAAACTTTTCACGGGCGTGGTGTCCCTTGATAACTTATCCGGCCCTATCACAATCGCTAAGGTAGCGAGTGCCTCGGCAAGTTCTGGAATTGAATCGTTTATTAACTTTCTCGCCTTTATTTCTGTCTCTCTCGGTGTGCTTAACCTGTTGCCGATTCCTATGCTCGACGGTGGGCATCTGGCATTTTATGCCGCGGAGTGGGCGCGCGGTAGACCACTATCGGAGCGCCTGCAGGCCTTCGCCATGAAGATCGGTTTGGTAGTTGTAGGATGCCTCATGGTGATCGCGATTTTTAACGATGTCAGTCGACTGTGATTTAACTGGTAGAGGTCTTTATTACTGCCTTTTGAATCCAGCATCGGGTGGGACTATTTCTTTCTCCGCATAATCCACCTCGCCATCGCGCACGGTGCTTACGACAAAGCCTTGAGCCTGCTGGTTGGCAATGTATTGCTCGACACACTGAGCGATACCGTGGTCAAGAAAATCACCCACGTCCTCGCGCTCAGTCCAGGTTTTCCAAGCCGCAATGTCCTCATCCGAGAGTTCCCTGAAGAAGGGGAAATCCGTCATGAAGTCGCCCTCCCAATACATTTTTCCATCTGGGAGGCTGATGACAACGCGGATGTATTGTTTCATCTCCTCTCGCGTTTTTGGGATCGGAGCGGTTGCAGGCGTCGCTTCCCAAACGTCTGATGGTTTGAATGGCGGTGGATTCTCCGGTGCAGGTGTCCAGTACCAAAAATGATTCTCAGGTGCTTTAAACCAATTTTTGTCGGGTGGCAGAATATGGTCCTTGTAGATAGCGACCTTCAAGCCTGATGGGAGAACAGGCATTAATCATTCTCCGTATCAGGGCTATCGAGCTCCGCAAATTTTGCGGCCATTGTAGGATTCTTTCGGGTTAGTTTTTTGACCGTCACATCCTGCGCTTTATCGTTCGCTAAGCGTAAATTGTTGTCAGATTTCAGCAGCGCTTCACGGGTCTTCTGCAAGTGATTGATAGACTTATCGATCTCTTCAATCGCGGTCTGGAACTGACGCGATGCCAAGTCGTAATTGCGTGAGAATGCATCTTTGAACTTATTCAAATCGCTTTCGAAGTTGGTTACATCGATATTCTGAGCTCTAACGAGTGCCAGCTCCTGTTTGTACTGCAACGCATTGGTTGCGGCGTTACGTAGCAGTGTAATCATCGGTATGAAAAACTGCGGACGGATGACATACATCTTTGGATAGCGGTGAGAGACGTCCACTATCCCCGAGTTGTATAGCTCATTGTCTGGCTCGAGCAGAGAGACAAGTACTGCGTACTCACAGCCTTTCTCATTACGGTCTTTATCGAGTTCTTTGAAAAAGTCTTCGTTCTTTTTCTTTGTGGCCGTTGTATCGTTCTCGTTCTTCATCTCAAACATACACCTAACGTGTACACATAAAAATAGAACACCTAACGTGATAGTCTATATGTACATAATACATATGGGCTATTACATCAATGCGATCAGACAAGCGATCAAAAGAAGCGTTAAACTCAAGCGCACATCTCTCATACATTGATGTGTTTGTCCCGTCCGAGGTCTCACTAGAGAGCGAAGGCAGCAAGCAGGTTGGTCACTTCTCGCCGTTTCGTTACCACGACCTCTCCATCCAATTGTCACCCATTGAAGACGGGGTCGTCCGCAAGTTCCCAATTATCCTGCGCGGTGACAGAGAGCCATGGGATCTGGGCAATCTGTATCTGATACGCAAATTTACAGAGATGGCCAAGGTTGAGCCGCCGAGTGTTTCAACTATTCAGTCTATCGCTAAGCACCTAACGATGTATTTGCGCTGGATCGAGCACCAGCAGTCTGAAGGTCGTGCCATGCATGAACTGTTCCTTCCAAAAGAAGCGGAGCAGCGCTGCACCTGGTCGTACTACCGCTACCTCAGAAAATTGTTGCGCATGGGGCAGGACTCTCCAATCTCAGTAGGTGTTGCAAAAGCACGAATGCAAGCGGTGGTCGGTTTCTATCGCGGCCTTTCTCTTTATGAATTAGTGGCGGAAACAGCCCTAGAAAACCCGCCTTATGAAGGCAAACTAGTCGGTATTCCGGTTGTGAATTCTTCGGGCGTTCAGTTCATGAAAGCGGTAGAGACAACGAACTTTGCCTTTCGTGTTTCCAGACGTGATCAAATCGGCACCCTCAAAGACGGCGGTAATTTAAGACCATTGAGCGAAGAGGATCAGACGCTCATTTTGGAGTATCTGGCGAAATCGGATAATCGAGTCTTTCAGTTGATGTGTCTTGTTGCGCTCTACACAGGTGCGCGTATACAGACGGTATGCACACTGCGCATGCGTGACATTGACAGTTTGATGGAGCAGCGCTCTCGTAACGGCGAGGTACTACTCAATATCGGCGAGGGCACAGGCGTCGATACTAAGAATCAGAAGAAATACCGCCTGCATGTGCCTATCCAGTTACGCGATATGCTACGTGATTACATGGAGTCAGAAGAGCATCAGGAGCGCAGATCCCTCAGCTTCTACGGCGACTCACGCGACAACTATTTATTTCTCGCCAGGAACGGGTCGCCTTTTTATACGAGCCTAAAGGAGCAATCTGATCGTCAGGACAGCAAGTACAGCCAGCGTATAACTGCCAAAGACCGTGTGACTTTCACTGTTCAGGAGGGCAATGCGGTACGGAACTACCTAGGTCGTCTGATCCGTGATATCCGCCGCGATCATCCTGACTTTAACGCGTTTAGATTCCATGATTTCCGTGCCACATACGGAATGAACTTCGTAAGGGATGCGGATACGGCGGGCGTGAAGGACGTGCGTCACGAACTCAAAGCGCGCATGGGTCACTCGAATTTCGAGACAACGCAAGCCTACCTCAAATTCGATGAGGAGAACGAGTCTGTAAAAGAGGCCATCGCTTATCACCATGACCGCATCAACAGCCGTCTAAAGGATTTTAACTAATGATATCTAATCCCGCTGTGTACACGCTGCCTGATTTGCAAACACTCCCATTAGGTGAATTCGATGTGGCTCCAGAATTCACGCCTGATACTTTGGTAATTGATCAGAAGACTAGAGGTTCAACTCGTTACGCACGCCCTTACCGCGTCTGTTATCTCGACCGTCGTAACCTTGATGCAACGGTGTCCAGTACAAAAGAGCTTCAGAAGGTCAATCTGCTGAGCCTGTGCTCACAGCGCACTACGTTGATGGCCAAGGTGTGCAAAGCGCTGCTTGAAGGTCACTCGAATATGCCTAGCTTCATTCATATTGAGAAAGCACTCAATTGGATTGATACGAAAGGTCGTAGTCACGATCTATCTGAGCAAGAGGCGGCACGACAGCTCTACATTGACTACACCGAGCACCTTCGATATCGATTGCGTCTATCGAACGTCGGGCAAATGAAAACAGAGGCCGAGGGTTCTATATGCTATCCGACCGCTAGCATTTACCAGAGAGCGTTGCGCTATCTGTGCGCGTTAGCGCTGAGTACTGATAATGCTGTTGTGGAAGGATGGGCAATTAAGATCCCTCAGAAAAAACAATCTGACAAGGAAGTGCCTGCGCCCGCCTCGACTTCGGACGATCACAACTTAGCCCATGCGATGCATGCGCGAATCTTTGACGGTCTGGCCGACGCGATAGTAAACCAAACTGCACCGCCAGTTGTGATTGAGCTACAGGATCTGGGGTTTGATGACCTGATTTACTACTCGCAGGCGGCCAACAACCACAACGGTTGGACAAACAATGGGCGTACCGACTGGATGCCCTATTTCTACCGTCGCGAGGGGGTGTTCGAGGGAACGTCAAAAGATTTCAATGCGCTGTTGGTGCAGCATAGCATTGAGCCTATTGGTACCAAGAACTTTAAACGTAAGCAGGATGAGAATCGCCAGTTTAGTGAAGGGCAACTGATTAGAATAGCCAACGAAGCGGCTCGGCATTTTGGTTATCTTTTGCTGGCGGAGGCAGGCAACAATGCCGCGCACCTCGCCAGTGTGGATTGTAGTCAGATACGTTTAAACAAAGCACTTGGGCTTGCCCAAATGCGTGCAATCAAGGGCCGTGCAGGGTACGAAAATCAAAGCCAATATGTCGATGTTCGTTTTGCTCAAACAACCTGGAAAAAATATCTTAGGTTGCGCCAATGGATGAGTGCGAAACTAGCGCATCCACCCAAACGGGGCGTTTTCCTTATACCTAATAGAAAAAATTTGGAGCCCTACCGATTTTTGAAGCACTCCGAGATGTCCGCGCTTGCGCTGTGGCCAGAAGGTGCGCCTACAAAGGCAACACGTGCATCTCGCAAGCATCGGACGGTTAATCTGAAGAAGGCCTCGGGAAACAACGTTGCATTGGTCTCCGCGCTTCAATCCGCAACCCCTCAAACCATCGAATCCCACTACGCCTATGAAAGCTACCTAGAAGCGGCCAAAGCAATGAGTGAATATTTTAAACTGCAAGCGGAGTCAGCACAGCATCGCTATAACGGTGTGGCACCTGTGCGAGTCATTGATGGTGGCAAGACAATCAGCTCAGGCATCTGTGATGAGAATGAACTGAGCGGCCCCAAAGCGATTGACGGCGTTGTAGATCCTAGCTTGCAGCCGCGTTGCGGTGCGCCCGTCACCTGCATCTTCTGCATTCACTTTGGCCTGCACGCTGACGACACGGATCTAATACAGCTACTCACAATGAAACGTTGGATTGAAGTGCAGAGCCGACAGTTCTCAAGCTCAATTGATGAATACTTCGTTAAGTTTGCGCCCTATCAGAATCGTATTGATCAAATTTTGGCGGATGTTCATGACTACAGTGACGGTTTTTCACAGCGCCTGAAAGATGCAAAAGCGCGGTTTGAGCGAGGTGAGCAAGATCATTACTGGGGTTCAAAAATCAACGCGTTGCTCGATATACAGGAGGTTTAAGATGGATTTCGACTTCCGCTGTATCGACGAAAAACTTGACTACAGTCCCGATAGCACTGGAGAGATAAAGAGCACGGGAATTGATCCTGAATTCGTAATCGCTCGCAATACCGAAAGAAAGGTGATAAGCCGATTCAAGGATGACTCATGGGATTACACCCCTTACGGGGCGTTGAGCAAGATTTGGTTTGATTCGTGGTGGAGTAGCGAGAAAGGTCCGATGGATGGGCTGGCCCGCACACTCACGGATGAGATTAAAACCCTTCACTGGCTTAGTGGCTTCGAGACGACGAGCAATGCGGGTCGCTCGCGGGGATTGGCTTACCTAGCAGGCATAATACAACCGTTGCGCGCAATCGCCAAAATGTGCCATCTACTTGGAATTTCGTTGGCCGAGGCTGAGCACAGTCCTCATTTTCAAGTGGGTTTGCGCACATCCATCGCAAATGCGCGTGAGGGTTTCAAAGATTCAATACGATTGGATGGTTTACTGAAAGACCTGAATTACTGGCAGGGCGTTGAAAAAATCACCTGCAATGTTCCGCGTATCGTACCGGAAGCGGACCTTTCCGATGTTCTCGCGCTATGCAAAAAATCGCATAACCGTAAGCTTGAACGTAGAGACCCAACGCCATTAGTGCCGACCCGCTTATTCGGTAAGTTGATTGGTGGTGCTTTGGCACAGATGGAGGCGGCCCAGCCGTATTTGCCGCGTCTAGAGGCGCTTATTCAGGCCGTGTACGCCGACCCGTTGCTCTGGGTGTGCGATAGTCATTCGTATATGGTAGGCCTTAAGCGGGTGAAGAGGGTTTATCCAGACAAAGTCTTTCCTGCTTGGAGCAAACGCGCTAATGAGCCAACGAGCCCCGAAGGTGTGCTTGCGCGGTTTGGGCTGACGGACTATGCCGAACAACACATGCAGTTTGAAGATTTTAGAGATATCGAGGAGCATATCAGCCACCTGCAAGGACTCTGTGTACTGCTCATTCACGCGTTTACCGGGATGCGTACAAGCGAGGTGCGGGTTATGCCCCACGAGCCCGTTGTGCATGGGTTTGCAAAAGGGTTTGGGGACTTGCCAGTGGTGGTGTCGCACTTGAAGAAATTCACGGACAAGGGCAACTATAGCAAACCGTTGGTATGGGCGACTGCAGAGCAGGGTCTATACGCTGTTAAAATCGCTCAACAGATTGCCCGTTTGAATTGGTTTCGCAACCGTCCAGCGGATGCGCCGCTTCCCAGTAATCTGCCGTTGTTTATTGCACCGCGCATCAACCGAATCGACAACAGAGGCCACTATCCAATCCCAATAGCCACACGGATTTCAGAAACAAGCAATTGGCGCTCTCTTGCGGCTTCCTTGGAGTTGGTGATTGAGGATGAAGACATGGAGGAGTTGGCCGTGTTTGATGCGTTTCGGGGCTGGGACGAGAAGCCTGAATTTGCTGTCGGCAAACTGTGGCCGCTTGCGTCGCACCAGTTACGTCGCTCCGTAGCGGTCTACGCCAGCCGCTCGGGTATGGTGTCGCTCCCCACGCTGAAAACCCACTTCAAACACCTCTCTGAGGTCATGACTGCCGTGTACGCTGAGGGGTGTTCCTTTGCTGAGAACTTCTTGATGGATGGGGAGGGTAAGCCGATTGACGACGGCTCGGTGCTTTTCAACTTCAGAGAGTCGGTCGCATTCAACGTGAGTGTACGGTTTCATGAGCAAGTGATTGAGTCTCAAACCCCACTCTATGGCCCTCGGGGCGCAGAGTTCCAGCGTGCAAAAGAGTCGGGTGCTCTACCTAAGATGTTTGAGAGTCGTGAAGAGACTCAGAAAGCCGTCAAACAAGGGAAATTAGCCTACAAAGAGACCCCTGTGGGCGGGTGCGCGCTGAAGGGCAGTTGCCCGCATTTCGCGGTGGATGTGGTACTTCCCTGCACCTCGGACTGTAAAGACGCGATCCTCATGCCCGAGAAGCTTAAAACGTACGTCGACAGTCTTCAGTATGAGATGGAGGCGCATTCACCGAATAGCCGCCCCTATAAGCTCATTGCTGCCGAGATTGATCACGTCACAAAAACTTATTTAGAACCTGAGGAGATGGACGCATGACTATGAGTGCAACGGTGAAGGAGTACTTCGCTGCGCTTGAGCGCCTCAAGCAGAACAAGCCGCAAGTTATCGAGAAAGGTAGTCCGATTAACAAGGACACAGTTGCCCTGGAGGCGGGTCGTAAACGTGGTTCGATCCGTAACCGACCTGGTTTTGAGCCACTCCTCGAAGCGATTGACCAGGCAGGCGCACAGCCGCGCCCTGAGGCTAAAAAGCGCGTCGCAGTGAACCCTAAGCAAACAGCCGAGATCGAATTGCTAAAGCGTGACCTCGACGTAGCACGGAGTCGCTACATGTCATTGCTGTACCTCAATGCTGAAATGGCGAAAACCATACGCAGGCTCGGCGGTGATGTGCCGCGATTTGGTGGCGTGACGGACATCAGCATCGACCCTAAAAGTACCGATGTACCGTTCTAACGGATGTGGTGCCCATCAGGCCGAAGGCATAGCCCACACTCGGACTTTTTCAGAACGGTTACAGTCGGTGGGCGTTGCCCGCCACAGGCGGCTCCGGTAATTTTTAAACATATGAGTCCGTGAGGGCACTGCCCTCACCTGCTGTTTAACCTTGCGGTGCCACGGCCGAAGTAACGAAGTTATAGACCGATTTTTGCGGTTGTATCTTCGCGCCGTAATTATCTGGTTCACCGTCTCAGAACGGCACTTAGGCGTCATTTGCAACGGAACGCCAGATGGCGGTTAAGCGCACATTTCAGCCCTTGCACGATCGGAGAAATTTTCCTGAAGCGGACTATTGTCATAACCCTTAAGATTTTCTGGGGTCGGCACATATGTAGTCTCCCCGAAAATTAATCGGGGTGTTAAGTTAAGCGTTTTATGATCTATGAATCAGTAGCTCAATTTGAAGAAGTCAGGTTTTACCGAAAGGCAAATCCTGTCGACCCTCAAAGTTCATTCCTGCTGCTCTCAGCCTTCTGCCAAAAGTATGTTCCGGTCATAGACCCTTACCACCTCCAAGCCGACAGATTTTGGAGCACGCAACCAAGCTCGAGTCTAGGGTTTTCGTAGATGCAAGCCAAGCTTTAATTTGCCCGCAACATATCCAAGCGCATTTTGTTATCCGTATTGAGAGCCTCAGTCGAATTGCTTTTTGGGGGATTAGATATTGCTTCAAATCTGTTTTTCCGCGCGATCGCTTTATCCAGAATTTCGCTGATGAGGGATTCGATACTTTGACGCCGCAGTCGGGTGGCACAGGCGAATCCTTGATAGGTCAAGTCCGGCAAAGATTTTAGATTGAGCTCGTGCATAAGATACTATCCATTTTGGTCTCAGCTAGTCGTATATAGCTTTGTTTGCGCGCTTGAAAATCGTGAGTTACTGCAACAACCATCACCTCATTAACGCCGTAGTATCGCGTAAGGTCTTCCATGCGTTGCAGGCAGTTTTCAGCGGTATCAACGATCATGTTGCCCCGGGTTTGGTCGAAGAAGGCTCTTTCACTGACTGATAACTGCTTATAAAGACTCATGCACTCCTTAGGAGAACGTAAACCTTCACGTACTCCTCTTAACTGTGACTGAAGCTTCCAGAAGGTGTGCGTTGATGCAAGAAACTCAGCCTCTTCCCGGCTATCTGCGGCAATTGAAGCCACCGCGATCATCGCTTTGCCTTCGGATCCCTGACGTTGCCGATACATCGCTTTGTAGCGTTCTATAATATCGGCCGGACGCTCATGGTTGCCAATAAACAGCGCCAGAACGAAATTCCAGCCCGTCAGTGCCGCATTTTCAATACTGCCGTCACTTGATCCCAACATCCAGCGTTCTGGTCCCTGACCTCCAAGCGGGGTCGTTACCAGCCCTCGCAAAGCTCCCTGGTTGAGTTGGTCGTGGGTAAGACACTCGGCCAACACCGCTACACGCTCCAAAAAACCCTCGGCATTCTGGTATGAATGCGGATAAGCTAGGCCACGACTGGGTAACTCAGCACCACCCGGTGCGCGACCAATACCCAGATCAATGCGACCCGGGTAGAGCGCGTCCAGCGTTCTGAACAGCTCAGCGACTTTGTACGGACTGTAGTGAGACAGCATTACACCGCCGCTGCCTACACGAAGGTTTTCTGTAGCCGCAGCAACTCGGGATATCATCAGCTCCGGCGCAGAACAGGCATAACAGAGAGTCGCATGGTGCTCGGCAAACCAGTAACGGTAGTACCCTGACGCATCGCAACTCTGAGCCAGTTTCAGAGCATCATCAAGCGCCTGCGCCTGCGTTTTGCCATTGTGAACAGGAACCTGATCAACGACGCTTAACTTAAAATCAAACAAATAGAACCTCTTTCATTCCAATGCCCCTCAACGCAGCCCACGGCTCTGGAATATCCAAGGACGAAACCAACTGGTAAATCTGGGCATCAGCAGATAGGACATGGCAAACATCACAATACCGGTAATGATCAAGGTACGCACCGGCAAGGGCAAGGGTGCGAGCAGGTCAGCCAACAACGCGAAGATCAGAGTAACGGTCGGATAAAGCGCCAACCAACTGACCAGTGTCATCCGCAATCGGTTTGGAGCCGGCGCCGTAGGGGCGACCGGCAAGCTAAACCAGGTTGCAATACCATCCAGAGATTCGGTGCGACTCTGTTCAAGAATCAAGGGTTGAATCTGTGCAATTAGTCGCTGCCTCGCGTCGGACTGATTCCACTTTTCCAGATCGTCCTGATCTTTGAATCGGAATATAATTCGATATTCAGGGTCTATGGCTGAGGCAGGTTTGAGCATGGTCGCTCCTAAGTAACCGGCAAATTCTGCGGCACATTGAGTGAGTTGAACACTCAACCGCTCAAAAGCCTCTTCGTTACCCGGTGTTACCCGACGCGAGACAACAACGGTAACAGCGCGATCCAGATCAACCACATTAAACCTCCAATCTATACAAAACGAACTGACGCGTTGCCAATACCACCAATAGAGACGCTCATATAGTCGCCGGCAACCACCGGTTCCATCGGCACCAGAGAGCCTGACAGAATCACTTCACCCGCTTTCAAAGGAATACCAAACTGGCCCATCATATTTGCCAGCCAGGTTACGCAGTTCACTGGAGAACCCAAGGCTGCTGCGCCTGCACCGGTAGAGATAACCGAGCCGTTCTTCTCAACTACCATGCCCACGGTGCGCAGGTCGATACTGCGTGGGCTAACCGCCTGATCACCGAGCACAAACAGTCCGCAGGAGGCGTTATCAGCAACCGTATCCTGAATTTTGATCTTCCAGTTCTCGACGCGTGAATCAACCACCTCAAAACAGGGCATCACGCACTCGGTCGCCGCCATGATATCGGCAACGGTCAAACCGGGACCCATCACGTCTCTCTTCATAATGAAGGCGATCTCACCCTCAGCCTTAGGCTGAATCAGTTTTTCAGAGATCGGCATCTCTTCACCCTGACTGTAGGCCATACCGTCGGTCAGGAATCCAAAATCTGGCTGACCAACACCGAGCATGTTCTGCACAACCTTAGAGGTCAGGCCTATTTTCTTACCGATCACTTTCTCGCCCGCAGCCACGCGATTCTCAGTCATCACTTTGGAGATCTCATAAGAGTCTTCCACTTTAATATCGGGGAAACGCTCAGTCAGCGGTTTAACCGTAATGCGGTTAACCAGCGAGTTATAGAGTTCATCGCCAAGCGCTTTAATCTGTTGTTGATCCATAGGGTTTGTCTCCGGTCACAACTTAATGCAGATATTTTTCAGTTCGGTGTAGAATTCAAGGCCATGCACACCGCCCTCACGACCGATACCGGACTGTTTTGCACCACCGAACGCAGTACGCAGATCACGCAGGAACCAGGAGTTAACCCAGACCAGACCTGCTTCCAACTGCTGACCAACACGTACTGCTCGCGAAGTATTTTCCGTCCAGATCGCTGCAGCCAAACCATAGTCGGTATCGTTAGCCAATTCGATCACCTCCTCTTCGGTATCAAAGGGACGAATGTGGCAGCAGGGGCCGAAGATCTCTTCACGCACCACACGCGCATCATCAGATAGACCGGTCCAAATAGTCGGCTCAACCCAAGCGCCGCCGTTAAGCTCGTCACCCATATCGGGAATACCACCACCGATCTCTATAGTTGCGCCCTCTTCAATCGCCAGTTTGTAGTAGCTAGCAACCTTATCGCGGTGCTCCAAACTAATCAGCGGACCAAAGTTCGCGTCTGGATCTTCAGGGCGACCCAGCTTCAGTTTGGCGGTCTCCTCTTTCATGCGCGCGAGGAACTTGTCAAATACGCCACGCTGAACATAAACGCGCTCGGTCCCAAGACAAACTTGACCGCAGTTCACGAATACCGAGCGCATAGTGCCTTCAACCGCTTTTTCTATATCGCAGTCATCAAACACGATACCGGGGTTTTTACCGCCACATTCCAGTGAGATGTTGCGCAAACCTACCGCAGCGGCCTGCATAATGATCTCACCCGTCCGCGTTTCGCCAGTGAAGGTTATCGCATCTATGCCTTTGTGCTCGGTCAGATAAGCACCGGCTGAATCGGGACCAAAACCATGTACCACGTTGAAGACGCCAGGCGGTACACCACACTCGTTCATCACCTCTCCGAGCAGGGTGGTGGTCGCCGGCGTTTCTTCCGAGGGTTTAACCACCACAGTATTTCCACAGGCCAATGCCGGACCTACTTTCCAGGTCATCAGCAGCAGCGGCAGATTCCAGGGCGAGATCACCGCGATCACACCCTTGGGTGTACGGTGACCGACGTTCATTGCACTCTTACCATCTGGGGTATCCAGATTGAATGACTCGGTCGGGTGATTAGCCAGCGTTTCAGAGAAAGCTTTGAAGTTCGCTGCACCACGCGGTATATCGATATGACTAGCAATTGAGCGAGGCTTACCGGTATCCAGACACTCTGCTTCAAGGAACTCATCAAAACGCTCGTTGATACGATCGGCCACTCTATTCAGCAACTCGATACGTTTCGCCTGAGTCAACTTACCCCAGGGGCCTTTCAGTGCGGCGCGAGCAGCCTGAACCGCTGCATCAACTTCATCACGACCCGCTTCATGCACCATCCCGATCAAGCTGTTATCGACCGGCGAACGGTTCTCAAAGGTTTTTCCGGCTTTGGATGCCTGATATTCACCGTTAATAAAGTGCTTAAACTCTTTCATATTTTCTATACCACTTAGAAAGGAAAATGGGCAGCCAGAAACTTAACCTAAGCCGCCCCAAAGATTAGTCGCTAATCAGGTCACGACCGTCAGGAAGCGTTCGTTCAGCTCGCGATCGTGATAGAAGATCGCCTTACCTAGCTGTTCAGCATCCCAGGTAATAACTGGGTGATCCGGATAGGTGTAGTCGCCGCCAGAAAACACTTCGCAGCGGTTACCTGAAGGATCGAAGAAGTAGATCGTCGTACCGTGTGTCAGACCGTGACGTGTTGGACCGATATCGATAGGTGTATCGGTCATACTCAACAGATCTCCCGCTTTCAACACATCTTCCCAAGACTCTAGGAAGAAAGATGCATGGTGGAACTTATCTTTCATCGGCTGACGGATAAAGGCGATATCGTGCTCCTTCATTGAGCAGGCCATGAAGATAGCGATCTTGTTGCCATCCGGCTCAACGACCTGTTCAACCAACTGGAAGCCCAGCACATTAGTGAAGATATCCAGTACGCCATCAATATCGTCACCATAGAGCAGACAGTGGTCGAAGCGGGTCGCTTTCATACCCTTAGCATCACGCGGCCAAGCTTCAGGATTGCGGTTCGACACACCCCATTTGCCGGTCTGCTCTTTAGTCGCAAACAGCTCAAAATGGTGACCTGTAGGGGCAGTAAATTGAATACGGCGACCACAATCTTTCAGATCGCCCGCTGGCAATTCAGTCAGCTCTAGGCCGTAGTCACGCAGGTCCTGAGCCAGGCTATCCAGTGTGGCCTCATCAGCCACTTTAAAGGCCATAAAATCCATGCCGGCTTCATCGGCTTCTCGCAGCACAACAGAAAATTTATCAACTTCGGTCCAGCCTTTCAGGTAGACCCGCCCCTGATCATCACGATCCATCTCAATCAGACCCATCAGATCAGCATAGTGTTTAACCGCTTCATCAAGATCCAAAACACGAATCTGCACGTGCCCTGGACGCATTACACCTTTTTTCATCATCTTCTCCAGTGTTATTTTGTACTTTATTGTCTAGCTTTTATCTTCTTCCGGCGTTTCAGCCAAAATTTCTACTTTTAGATCCGTCTCGGGAATGATTCGGCAGGCTAGCACGACATTCTCCTCAAGATCCTGTTCTGAAATATGCGCTTTACTCATCCGCTTCGCGCTGAAGTTACCCTCCAACACACGTACCTTACACACGCCACAACCACCACCTTTACAACCGACGGGGATGGGCGATCCGACGACACTGCGAATTGAAAGCAGAACGGGCTGATCAGACTTAGCATCGAAGGCGACCTCAGTATCTTTGGCTTTATCGACCACCGTTACATTCAAGCTTGTCACCTTAGCCTCCACCCTAACGTCCTAACTTTTTGGCAGACTCGCCTGCGATGCCGAAGTTTTCTTTCGGTAACTCCTGAATCATCACCCGGACCGACTCGATTGGGGCGCCGATCGACTCAACCGCTGCATCAGTCAGCGCTTTAATCAGTGCGGCCTTCTGCTCCTCGCTTCGCCCTTCCATCATATGTACGACCATAATTGGCATAGAGGCCTCCTTAGACGCAACGTCCGCTGATCGAACCCAGTCCATCAAAGAGCACTGTGAAGCTGTCACCTTTATTGACCGAAACCGCTGCGGTGATTGCACCGATCATGATGAAAGTACCCGCTTTCAACATCTCACCGCGCTCCGCCAACATGTTAGCCAACATCGCCACAGAAGAGGCAGGGTGTCCCAGAACAGCGGCACCCGCTCCAGTCTGAACCACTTCGCCGTTGATCATCATCACCACACCCAGGGTTTTCAGATCCAACTCTGAAACCGGCTTAGCCACACCGCCAGTCAGGAAGCGAGAAGAGCTGGAGTTATCCGCAATTACGCTTTTCAGGTCGAACTTAAAATCTTTATAGCGTGAATCGATTACCTCTACCGCCGGCATCACTAGATCTGTCGCTTTAAGCACATCACCAATATGCACACCCGGCCCATTCAGGTCCTCTTTCAGAACAAAGGCCAGTTCCGCTTCGATCTTCGGATGGATCAACTCATCGACCTTCAGCTCGCCGCCATCATCAACACTGAAATAATCCGCAAGGAAACCGTAGCAGGGATGCTCCACACCCATCTGCGACATCTTCGCCCAAGAGGTCAACCCCATCTTCATGCCGACGACCTTGTTACCGCGTGCCTCTTTACGGCGACGAATCTCCCACTGGATATCAAAGGCATCTTCGTAATCCATCTGTGGATAATCGTCGGTAATTTTGCTGATCTCATACGCTTGAAGTTCAGCGTTTTCGCAATGTTCCGCGAGCTTTTCGATCTCTTCTCTCGTCAGATTTCCCATCAGCCTTTTCCTTTTTGTTTTGCCATGGTGAGTGCCAGGTCTTCAATCATATCTTCCTGACCACCTACGGTACCGCGGCGCCCCAGTTCGACCAGAATGTCGCGCGCCTGCACGCCGTACTTCGCGGCAGCGCGCTGCGCAAACAGCAGGAAGGAGGAGTAGACACCAGCATAACCCAGTGTCAGTGCATCACGGTCTACGCGAATCGGATGATCCATTAGCGGCACCACCAGATCCTCCGCGACATCCATTATCTTGTAGAGATCCACGCCGGTCTCAACATCCATGCGATCCAACACCGCGCAGAACACCTCCAGTGGCGTATTACCCGCGCCAGCACCTAAGCCAGCAACTGAACCATCGATACGAGCCGCGCCCGCATCAATCGCCGCCAGAGAATTAGCGATACCCATCCCCAGGTTGTGGTGGCCGTGAAAGCCAATCTCGATATTCGCGGGGAGTTCAGCGCGTAACAGGCCGATCTTGCTGCTGACCTCATCCGGCAGCATGTAACCTGCGGAATCAGTTGCGTAGATGCAGTTTGCGCCATAGCTAACCATCAACTGCGCCTGCTCCAGAATTTTCTCGGGCGAAGCCATATGCGCCATCATCAGGAAGCCAACGGTATCCATTCCCATTTTGGACGCCATACCGATATGCTGCTGCGACACATCCGCTTCGGTGCAGTGAGTAGCGACGCGAATGGTCGATACACCGCAATCCGCCGCCATCTTGAGATGATCAACGGTACCGATACCGGGCAGTAGCAGTGCTGATACTTTGGCCTGCTTCATCTTCGGCACTACCGCGCTGAGGTACTCCTCATCAGTATGCGCGGGAAAGCCGTAGTTAACCGATGCACCACCTAGACCATCACCGTGGGTCACTTCGATCAGCGGCATACCCGCTTCATCCATCGCGCTAGCGACCTCCACCATCTGATTGAGTGAGATCTGATGACGTTTTGCGTGCATACCATCACGCAGACTCATATCGTGAAGGCGAACCTTCTTACCTTTTAAATCCATAACTCTTACCTCAACCGCGTGCTGGCAGACTGATTACGTTCTTATCAACTTCCTCGGCAAACATCTCTGCCGTGCGCAGAGCCGCAGCAGTCATAATGTCCAGGTTGCCCGCGTATTTCGGCAGGAAGTCACCTAGCCCCTCAACCTCCATAAACATGGAGACACGGTTGCCATCAAATACAGGGCCATTAACCAGTTTGTAGCCTGGTACATACTTCTGCACCTCAGCCACCATCTGCTCAACCGACTCTGTAATAGCGGCTTGATCTGGCTCGCCTTCGGTCAGGCAGTGCACTGTGTCACGCATCATCAGCGGCGGCTCAGCGGGGTTGATGATGATAATCGCCTTACCTTGTTTTGCACCGCCGACCTTCTCAACAGCACCAGCGGTGGTGCGTGTAAACTCATCGATATTCTGACGTGTACCAGGACCAACCGATTTAGAGGAAACGGTCGCGATAATCTCGCCATAGCTAACCGGCTGAACGCGTGAAACCGCTGCCACCATCGGCACAGTCGCCTGACCACCGCAGGTCACCATATTGACGTTCATCTCCAGGTTTCGCGCATGGTCTGCCAGATTTACGGGCGGCACACAAAAAGGACCGATCGCTGCAGGCGTCAGGTCGACCATGATCACACCCAGTTCGTTCAGTTTACGGCTGTTCTCAGCATGAACATAAGCGGAGGTTGCATCAAAGGCGATGCGGATATCATCTTCAATAACGTGCGGTGCCAGTCCATCCACACCTTCAGAGGTGGTTTTAATCCCCATCTCCTCTGCGCGTTTCAGCCCTTCAGAGGTTGGATCAATACCGACCATCCAGACCGGTTCAATCCAGTCTGAGCGTTTCATTTTCATCAGCAGATCGGTGCCGATATTGCCCGGCCCAATAATCGCCGCCTTCAATTTTTGTGTCATTTATTATTTCCCCAAAACCTATTTCAAACGCCAGTCGCAGCGCACTCAGGTGTCCAAAAACAATAATCAATCAGCTATCGATTAAACAGAGCGTTAATGGGTCATTGAGATCCCATATATGGAATTAAGCTTGAATTGGGCATCTGATAGGGATTAGCATGACCAGTCCAAATGGGCCGATTACGGACCGCTGCAGAGCACTGAACAATGAACTATCAAGACCTGTTCTATTTCATAAAAGTCGTTGAGAACGGCACTTTGGCTTCTACCGCAGATAAGATGGATATTCCCACCTCCACACTCTCAAGGCGCTTGATGGCGCTCGAAAAGAGCATCGGCTTCCAATTGCTCCACCGTAATTCAAGAGCCTTTGGTCTAACGGATGCCGGTAGACGGTTTTATGACCGATTAAAGACCCAATTTAATGAAATTGAGTTTGAGACAGAAAACGTGATGTCCGAACTTTCCGGGCTCACGGGTGATATCAAGGTTTCAGCCCCCTTGTCTTTCGGTCGACATATCGTTAATAAATGGGTTGTGGAGTTTATGGACTTACACCCGAACATCTCCGTTGAAGTTCTGCTCAGCAACCAGCCAATAGATCTGGTTAAAAACGGCATTGATCTGGCATTAAGGCTTGGCGCTATCGGTATCAGCGACTGGGTCGGGCGCGAACTTGGCGAGATTCGATACACACTGGTTGCCAGCCCCAAATACCTCGAAAAGCATGGTCCGCTGTCACACCCGAAAGAACTTGAGAGCCTGCCAACAATAACCACATCCACGACGCCCTTATGGCGGTTGACCGGACCCGAAGGCGAAATCACTGTTCACCCACATAGCCGCTATAAAAGTAATGTAGTTAGTGCTTGTGTAGATGCGGCGGTGGCGGGAATCGGGATCTGTCTACTACCGAGGTTCGCGGTTACCAAACATCGTGAAGCGGGCAATCTGGTCGAAGTGTTAAACGACTGGGAAGCTAAACGCAAACCGCTGCGCGCGCTCTATCCACGCCGCGATAATATCTCCAACAAAAACAGGGTCTTTATCGACTTTGTGATGGAAAAAGCGAAATTGATCAATCTTTAAGCTGTCGCTGAATCAACGCTGTAACAGGCGCTTGCTGCACACTAAGACGGCTCAATACTGCACCGGTAATCGCATCTAGCTCAAGGGTACGCCCCTTTTCCAAATCAACCAGCATTGATGTCTTAATCGGATCGAAATTGCAGATCAACGCATACATATCTTCGATATCGCCCAAACCAATTTCAACACCATCAGCAGCCGCGGCTCTCGCAGCCTCCTTCATCAAACGGTAGACAATCTCTGTATAGACAGGATCTGTGGTCAGTTGCCCCGTATCCAGGCGCGTCAAGGCGGATAGCGCGTTTACACCGTTATTGATCAACAACTTTCGCCACAACTCTACCTGGATCTGGTCAGAGTAGCGAGTCGGAATACCCGCCTCGTTCATCTGCTCACACAACTGATCCGAAAAGGCTATTTGTGATTGGCCTGGATTCGCCTGCCACCAGCCCAGCACCACCTGCGCAGGTCCTCGCGATTCAACAACACCCGGTTCCAGAATATGCGCACCAATTCTGACAGCCAGCCCTCCCAGAGTGCGACCAGCGCCCACCACCTCAGCAATCAGTGGTTCATTATCCACACCATTTTGCAGTGACAGTACTGGCACGTCGCTCTTCTGCAACCAGGCTTTTGCATCATTCAGCACTGACTGCGAAGAACTTGACTTAAACGCGAAAATAATCAGATCAAAATCCGACGAATCATGCTCATTTAGAAGTTCCTGCTCACTCAAAGCATCGAATTTAAACGTTGACGCTTCGTCATTATGGACCACCCTCAGCGGGGCGGTTTTTAAAGCCGTCAAATGATCCCCGCGCGCTACCATACTAACCTGGTGTCCTGCTTGCTGCAGCCGCATTGCATAGTAGCAACCGATTCCTCCCGCACCCCAAATCAGCACCTTCATCAAGACAACCTCCTCTAAAACCACTATTTTATGTATACGAGGCCCAGTCTAACCGGTAATTTTATTCGCATTCACAAATCTTGCGCCCATTTTTGGGATCTTATATTCCCCATTTTGTTAGCGAAAAGCCGCACAATTCTTCTTAGTATGAATTTAAATAGCCTTACTAAGAATAGAAATAATGACGGCGTTACTCGAAGTTCAAAACCTTCATAAGAGCTACGGTAGCCTAAAGGTTACTGAGGATATCTCCTTCTCGATCAACCGGGGTGAAGCCTTGGGTGTGATCGGTCCCAACGGCGCGGGGAAAAGCACGCTGTTCAATTTGATCGCGGGCGGCATTCGCCCCGACTCCGGAACCGTGCTGTTTAACGGACTGGATGTAACCAACTTTCATCTGCATGAGCGCTCTATCAAAGGGATAGGTCGCTCATTCCAGATTCCACACCCTTTTGGCGGCATGACCGTATTTGAAAACCTGCTGGTCGGTGCCAGCTTCAGCGCCAAGCTTAAAGGTCAGGATGCCGAAGCGCTGGCGATCGATGTATTGGATCGTACCGGCTTGTTAGAGAAAGCCAATAGACCCGCCGGTGAACTGACACTACTGGAGCGCAAACGTCTAGAACTGGCTAAAGCCCTGTCGACTCAACCCGCTCTGCTGCTGCTTGATGAGATCGCCGGTGGCCTGACCGAACATGAGTGTCACGAGCTGGTCGAGCTAATCAACAGCCTGCGTAAAGAGGGGATCACGCTGATCTGGATCGAACATATCGTCCATGCACTGGTATCCGTTGTAGATCGCCTTCTGGTGATTGACTTTGGTGTAAAGCTGGATGAGGGGGAACCCCATGCGGTGATGAACAACCCGAAAGTGCAGGAGATCTATATGGGGATTAGCGCAGAATGAGCCTGTTAACGACTCAGGGACTGGTCTCCCATTATGGTGATTTTCAGGCGCTCTACGGTCTGGATTTTGCAATCAGCAGTAAAGAGACGGTGGCGATTATCGGATCAAACGGTGCAGGTAAATCGACCTTTCTACGCAGCATCGTCGGCCTGATCAACAATGCTTCAGACCAGATTCAGTTTAAGGGTGAAGCTATAGGTGATCGGCCTGCTGACGAGATTGTAAAACTGGGGATCGCGATGGTGCCTGAAGGTCGCCGGCTTTTCCCCTCACTTTCGGTAGAGGAGAACCTGATCCTCGGTAACTACTCAAAGCGCGCCGGTGATTGGAATCTGAAACGTATCTACGAGCTGTTCCCCATTCTGGGTGAACGCAGAAACAACCCAGGTACCGCACTCTCAGGTGGTCAGCAGCAGATGGTCGCTATCGGTCGTGCTCTGATGTCGAATCCCGAAGTGCTGCTCTGCGATGAGATCAGTCTGGGTCTGGCACCAACCACCATCAAGGATATCTACGCCGCACTGCCGGAGATTCAATCCAACGGCACTGCGGTGCTGGTCGTTGAGCAGGATATCAATCAGGCGCTATCGGTCGCGGATCGCTTCTACTGCTTTCAGGAGGGGCGCACTTCACTGACCGGCAAACCGGGTGAGGTTTCTCGCGATGCCATTAAATCAGCCTACTTTGGTCTTTAAGAGCGGACGCTAATCAATATGGAATGGATAAATACAATTATTCAGGGCGTGCTGTTGGGCGGGCTCTACGCGCTGTTCGCCACCGGCCTGTCGCTGATGTTCGGCATTATGCGTCTGGTCAATATCGCGCACGGCGACCTGATCGTACTGGCCGCCTATGTGGGCCTGGTAGTGGTTGAAACCCTCGGCGTTCACCCCGTTGTTGGGCTCATTATTGTAGTGCCGATCATGGCCGGTCTGGGTTATCTGCTACAACGCGCCCTACTCAACCGTACTCTGGGCAGCGATATTCTGCCACCACTGCTGGTCACCTTTGGTCTGTCGATCATCATTCAGAACCTGCTGTTGGAGATCTTCTCTGCCGATAGCCGCCGAATCAATGTCGGGGAGCTGGATGTCGCTAGCATTACGATCAACGATCAGATCTCCATCGGCGTAATGCCGCTGATCGTCCTGATATTAGCGATTTTGGTGATCTTCGCGCTGCAGTTTCTATTCTACAAAACTGGGCTGGGGCGAGCTTTTCGCGCCACCTCGGATGATCAAGATATCGCACGTCTGATGGGGATCAGCAACAAACATATTTTCGGTTTGGCGATGGCGGTAGCGATGGCGGTTGTCGCTATTGCTGGCGTACTGCTAGCGATGCGTACCAACTTCGATCCGGCGATAGGCCCGAGTCGTCTGCTCTATGGCTTTGAAGCGGTGATTATCGGTGGGCTGGGGAGCCTTTGGGGCACACTCGCAGGCGGGTTGATTCTGGGGATCTCTCAGGCGATCGGCGCGAAGATCGATCCCGGCTGGCAGATTCTGATGGGCCATCTGATGTTCCTCGCGATTCTTGTTGTTCGTCCCCGCGGCCTCTTCCCTAGGAGTGTTGATTAATGTCTCGTATTAGCAGTTTTGAAGTTAGCCGCAGCACTCGCGCCAGCAAGGTCGCGCTGGTTGGCTGGATCGTCATTCTGGGTGTATTGATCAGTGTACCTTTCTGGGCGGGACGCGGTGATATGCGTTTTCTGATCGAGTTCGCTTATTACCTGACGCTAGCGCAGATGTGGAATCTGCTCGCCGGTTACGCCGGTCTGGTCTCTGTCGGCCAACAGGCGTTTGTTGGGCTCGGGGGTTATATGCTATTTGCAGCGTCCGTTTACTTTGGCATCCATCCGGTCATTGCGATTCCGATTGCAGGGGTACTAATTGCTCTTATCTCTATCCCGACCGCGTTCGTAGTGTTCCGTTTACGCGGCGCCTATTTCGCGATCGGCACTTGGGTCGTGGCTGAGGTGTTCCGCTTACTGTTCGCGCAGATCAGTTCGCTCGGTGGCGGCTCAGGGATGAGTATCCCAGCAAAGATCGTCAAAGAGATTGCCAGTGGCCGCACCGAGCGAGACATGCTGATCTACTTTACCGCGCTGGTGATTCTAGTCGCAGGTACCGCGATGGTCTACCTGTTGATGCGCTCGAAATATGGCCTGGCGCTAACCGCGATCCGCGACTCAGAACCCGCTTCTGATAGTCTGGGCGTGAATATCTTTAAGACCAAACTCACCATCTATGTTGCCAGTGCAGCAGTGACCGGTGTCGTTGGTGCGCTTATCTTTCTGCAGAAGCTGCGCATCTCGCCCGATGTCGCATTCAGCCTACAGGACTGGACCGCTGCGGTGATCTTTATTGTGGTGATCGGCGGCATTGGCACCATTGAGGGACCGATTATCGGCACGCTGATCTATTTCGGTCTGCGTTCGCTGCTATCTGATTACGGCTCCATCTACATGATCGTACTCGGCTGTGTCGCCGTGGTGATGATGCTCTGGGCACCCAAGGGGGTCTGGGGATTGATTACTCAGAAGTTCGATCTACAACTCTTCCCAGTAAACCGACGGGTTACGTGGAAATAACCAACCTACAGAGGTACCTATGAACACTAAGAATAACAAGTTCGATATGCACGGCATCTCCCGCCGCAATCTAATGAAGGTCCTGGCGGCCTCTTCGGGTGCTGCGGCTCTGGGACTTTCACCCAGTCGAGTTTTTGCAGCTAAGACCGGCAAACCCTTTAAGATCGGTTTTGTCACGCCAGCAAGTGGCCCTCTGGCGATCTTTGCCGAGCCCGACCAGTTCGTACTGGAGCAGGTTAAGGCTGCGACGCGTGACGGTATAGTGATCGATGGTACGCATCACCCAGTAGAGATTATCGTCAAAGATAGTCAATCCAGCTCAAACCGTGCAGCAGATGTTGCAGCAGAGCTGATTCTGAATGACGAGATCGACATTATGGTCGCGGCTAATACGCCAGAAACCACTAACCCGGTTGCTGACCAGTGTGAAATCAACGGTATTCCTTGCGTCACCAACGACACTCCTTGGCAGCCACACTTCTTTGGCCGCGGCGGTGATCCGAAAGTTGGTTTCGAGTGGACCTACCACTTCTTCTGGGGCGCTGAAGATATCATCGGTACCTCACTGGCACTCTGGGAACAGATCCCAACCAACAAGGTGATCGGTACGCTCTGGCCAAATGATTCCGATGGTAACGCCTTCGGTGATCCGAAAATGGGCTTCCCGCCGCTGTTAAAAGAGAAGGGATTTGAGCTGGTTGATCTGGGACGTTATCAGTCACCATCGGATGATTTCAGCGCCTATATCAATGAGTTCAAAAAGCAGGGTGTTGAGATCATTAGCGGAGTGATTCCGCCACCGGACTTTGGTACCTTCTGGTCACAGGCGGGTCAGCAGGGGTTCAATCCTATGATCTGCACCATGGCGAAAGCGACCGAGTTCCCAGCAGCGATCGCACCTTTCGGTGATCGCGCTGATGGTCTGACCGTTGAGGTTTGGTGGTCACCTACTCACCCGTTCGTTTCCGGCCTGACAGGCCAGACCTCAGCAGAACTGGCCGCTGAGTATGAAGCGAAAACCGGTCGCCAGTGGACCATGCCACTGGGCTTCAAACACTCACTGTTTGAGGTTGCGATTGATGCACTGAAACGCTCTGAGGGTCCAGGCCGTCTGGAATCGATTCGTGACGCAATCGCATCGACCAACTACAACTCGATTGTCGGTCCGGTGAACTTCCAGACTGGCCCAGTGCCTAACATCTCGAAAACGCCGCTGGTATCGGGACAATGGCGCAAACAAGGCGACCGACTGGAACTTGAGATCGTTGAAAACTCTCAGGCACCGATGATCGCAAAACAGGCTGAACTGCGCTCTCTGGTATAATCAGTCTCGTCTGTGTAGGATACGGCAGATAGGTAAAATCCCATCTGCCGTTTTTTGCGTTTTAAGCTACGAAGCCTACGAATAAGTACAAAAATAACTCAGAGCTTGATATGAAGATCGATTACCCCTCAGATGCAGACTTGCGCGCCATGATCCGTTTTGATAGCGAATCGGGCTGTATCTGGCTGGGTCAGCAGCGCATGATTCTGACCCATGCGACCGCCTTTGGCTCGATGCGCAGTGAGCTGATCGACTCCTTCGGTGAGGAGTATGCGCGCGGAGTGCTGATGCGTATGGGCTATAACGCCGCTCAGTATGATGCCCAACTCGCGCATAGCACACGTCCTGACTCGATGATGGATGCGTTTCTGGTTGGCCCTCAGCTCCACTCAATCGAAGGGATCGTTGGTGTTGAACCGCTCAGCGTTGAGATCGATCCCGACACACACCATTTTTACGGTGAGTTTAGCTGGTCCAACTCCTTTGAAGCCGCCGAACATCTGCGCCTGTACGGTGTCTCCGATAAGCCCTGTTGCTGGAATCTGCTTGGCTATGCAACCGGCTACACCAGCGCTTTTATGGGGAAACCTATCTATTTCAAAGAGGTAGAGTGTGTCGCTAAGGGCGATAGCCGCTGCCGGATTATCGGCAAACCCGCTGAGGAGTGGGACGAGGTGGAGGAGTTTGAAAAGATTCTCTCGCTCCAGTCGATGGCCTGCAAGGTTAACTCACTGGAGGAGGAGGTTAAGTTTCTTCGCCACGAGATTATCGCGGCAGGCGATCCCGATAAGATTATCGCGGAATCAGTGTCGATTCGCGAAGTGATGTTCCTGCTAGAAAAAGCCGCAAAGACCAACGTCACAGTGCTAATGCTCGGCGAAACCGGCGTGGGGAAAGAGGTATTCTCTCAGGCGCTTCACCAGATGGGCGAACTGGCACCGGGGCCTTTTATCGCGGTGAACTGCGCGGCTCTACCGCAGGAGCTGATTGAAGCGGAACTCTTTGGCGTCGAAAAAGGGGGCTTCTCCGGTGCGCATCAATCCCGCCCCGGACGCTTTGAGCGTGCCGATGGTGGTACCCTGTTCCTCGATGAACTCGGCGAACTCACAGAACCGGCTCAGGCCAAGCTGCTAAGAGCGATTCAAACCGGTGAATTTGAACGCGTTGGCGGCAGTAAAAAGATCAAGGTCGATGTACGCCTAATCGCCGCAACCAATGCCGATCTTGCTCAACGCGTTAAGCAGGGAACCTTCCGTGCGGACCTCTACTATCGACTGAATGTGTTCCCGATCAGTATCCCACCACTGCGGGATCGACTCACCGATATACCCGGTCTGGTGAAAAAATTTATCACCGTCTACAACGCCAAATATGCCAAACAGGTGTTAGGGATCACCGATGAAACCCTGAACCGCTTCCTCGCCTACGAATGGCCGGGGAACATCCGTGAGCTGGAAAACATTATCGAACGCGGCGTGATATTGACCGACGATAACCACCGAATAGAGTCCCAGCATGTCTGCATCGGCATGCCCAACGAGTTGGACTGCAAAATGTCACTCAATGCCGCGGGTAACCTGAGCAAAGGGCAACCCCCTTCCCAAACCAATCTGCTAGACAGCATGGAAACCGGCAAGTTAAGTCTTGAACAACTGGAAGCGGAAGTGCTGCAACAGGCTTACTCACGCACTAACCAATGCGTGGCTGAAACGGCGCGATTAACCGGATTGAGCGCACCGCAGTGTCGCTACCGGCTGAAGAAGTTTGGGCTGCTTTCTTAGCTTACACTTCGAATAGGCGAGCTCGGAGTGATCAAATCATCACCCCCAATCATTAAGCTGATCATATGATCAACTCAAATTAATCACTTCAACTGAAAGCGGCTCCATAAAACTCAACAACCAATTGAAAATACTATAATTTTAACAACTGGCACGATCTTTGCTATTTAATGATTACTAATAATAAATAATCAAACAAGCGGAGTGGTACCATGTCTGTCCAGCCAACTATTGAGCCCTGCCTCCAGCAACGCTATGTGCGCATCACCAATGTGCGCAGCGATAATCTTGTCGAATTTGAATTCTCCATCGGAGATCCAACACTGAACGTTGAACTGGTTCTTCCCTATGACCAGTACCGCATATTCTGCGCACGCCAGAATGCGAAAGAGCTAACCCCCGAGCAAGAAGCACAGGTTGATTACGACAGCCTCAAATGGCGTTTTGGTCAGCCAGGTGTACATCAATAACAACAAAAAACGACTAAAAAGGAGACACTCTATGTCGATCAATATCAGCGCTAAGCAGGTTGAGCCCTTGCGCGTGAACTATTCCCATATCGCCCGTAGGATCGGTGATACCAAAGCGGCTACCCGCTATCAGGAGGCGGTCTACGATATTCAACCGACTGAAAACTTCCACTACCCACCGACCTGGGACCCGGAACACAAACTATTTGATGAGTCACGCACCGCGATCAAGATGGCAGATTGGTACACCTTCACCGATCCACGCCAGTACTACTACACCTCCTACGTGACCACACGCGCTAAGCAGCAGGAGCTGATGGAGAACAACTTCAACGTGGTTGAAAACCATCTGCTCGCGGTGATGCCGGAAGCGGTCCGTCAGGTGATTCGTGAGGTGATGATTCCGCTGCGCCACTACGAGTACGGCGCAAACATGAACAATCAGGAGATCTGTGATAACGGCTATGGCGCAACTATCACTTCGCTCGCTTCTTACAACGGTCTGGATCGCATGGGGATGTCGCAGTACCTGTCCCGTATCGCACTTCTGCTGGATGAAAACGAAGAGACCACACTAAATTCAGCGCGTGATGCCTGGCTTACCGGTCCTTTGTGGCAAGACCTGCGTCATGCGATGGAAGACAGTTTCGTGCTGGATGACTGGTTTGAAACACTGGTCGCTCAGAACATCGTGATGGATAGCTTGGTGTTCCCGCTGGTTTATCAGCACTTCGTTAATAAAGCGGCGGCTGAAGGTGGTAACGCATTGTTAATGCTCACCCAATTTATGACGGAGTGGTTTAAAGAGACTGAGCGCTGGAGCAATCAACTGATCAAAGTGACCGCGTCAGAATCTTCTGAAAACGCTGCTCTGCTGAGCCAGTGGGTGAGCAAATGGGCCGAGCGTGTCGAAACCGCGCTGCAACCGTTGGCCGTTAAAGCGCTGGGCGATACGGGTATTGAACAACTCGCCAGTATCCGTGAAGCGCTATACGCACGTCTTTCCAAACAGGGGTTCTAGGGATTTTCCCCTCTAAAAAGACATAATCCTCTGTAGACCACACCAATAAATGGCTGCGGAGGTGGTTTACTTTCAGCTTGGAGCCTAA